>ERZ860445.766-NODE-766-length-21842-cov-9.604122_pt1 | contig 21842 bp, 20 predicted proteins | sample MGYA00509977_ERZ860445 | MGnify/ENA primary metagenome ERZ860445 (study PRJEB30046, sample SAMN00715233) | human gut metagenome | study: EMG produced TPA metagenomics assembly of the A metagenome-wide association study of gut microbiota in type 2... | reverse complement strand
CTGGCCGCGATGAAAAACAGCAGCACCACCGCCGAGAAAAACAGCAGCCACGCAGACAGGGCTTTGAAGCCCGCGTTCATTACGCTTTGAATCATGATGACCTCTCTTTTGTAAAAACGTTCAGCACGCGGCCCTGCAGCCGGACTGCCTGCCGCTCCACCTTGTTCATCTGGTATTGGACGTAGTAGGGCGGGCGGATGGCGGGGCGCTCCTTGGCCCCATACATCACAACGAGGAGAAGCAGGCCTGCGATGACCCCCACCCGCAGCATCTCTACGCCCCGATTGACCAGCGCCGCCAGCTCTCTCAGCGTCCGGCTGCCGCCGGTCTCCGGGCGGGCCCGGACGGGCCGTGGCTGGACAACGGGCCGGGGCCGGGCAACAGGCCGGGGCTCGACCTGACGGGGCCGGGCAACAGGCCGGGGACGTGGCCGCACTGGCTCCGGCTCGAATGACCGCACCAGCTGGTAGTCCGTGCCGAACTTGGCGGTGAGGCAGCTCTGACAGACGAACAGTTCTGCCCCGCCCCGCTTGACGAGGTAGCCTGTCTTGGTCACTGCCGAGCAGGACGCGCACATGCGGCAGCTGCCCGTCACCTTCTGAGCCAGCACTCGGGCCATCAGGCCTCACCTCCCCCTTTAAACAGCGTCCGCGAAGGTGAGTTCCACCAGATACTCGCTGTCCTCAGTGAAGACCGAATAGACATGTCTCGGCGGAAGGCGGAAGAGCACCTCATCCACTATGTCCACGTCACAGACGTTGACAGAGGCGACGGACTGGTTGCAGTAGACTACCGGGAGCACCATTGCCAGACCCTCGAGATCCAGCTGATAGCTCTCGCTCTCATCGCCGAACTCACGGCGAAAGAGGCGGTAGAGCCCGCTCTTGGGCTCACGGCGGTCGAAGCGAATGAAGTGGGTGGGCAGCTTGCCCAGACGGGAGAAGAGTTCGCTGCGGCTCTCTGCGGCCTCACTGGGTTCGCGGTAAGTGACGAGCTGGAAGCTGGCGGCATCGGTCTCCACGGCCTCGCCTGCGCTCTTCAGGACGTACTTGCGCACGCTCTTCTTGTCGGCCATCCGGCCCAGCAGCCACTTGAGGGCGAGATCAGAGGCAAGGCCCGCCACGCGGGAGCTGAACGCCAGCACTTGAGGCTGGGTGGTGTCCTCGTAGGCGCTGCAGGAGCGTTTCTTCTCCTCGCCCTTGCGCCAGCCCGAGCCAAACATCTCCTCGTAACTGGTATGAGTTCCGGGAGGGCTGAACATCACGTTGCCGAAGAAGCCGCTCTGGAGCAGGCCGGTGCCCGCAGAGATGTGGGCCGTCTTGTACACTTTGCAACCCCGATCCACTAACTGGCGAACTGCCATCGAATCGACGACGCTGATGACCAGGTCGAAGCTCTCGAAGAAGCCGAAGCCCAGCTTGCAGATGTCGGCCTTGATGCCGGTGATGGTGAGCGGGAAGCATGCTTTCTCGGCAGCAGCCTTAGCCAAAGCAAAGGCCTTGGGCTGGCCGAGGGCAGAGCGGCTTACCATGGGGCTGCGAGGGAGATTGACGATCTGGTAGGTGTCCGTATCCACGATGGTGATGCGGCCCACGCCGCTGAGCACAAGGCTTTCCAGCATCAAATTGCCGATGGTGCCAGCGCCTACCACCAGGACGCGCTTGTCGTGGAGAGCGTCCACGGCGTAATCGAAGCGCTTGGCCAGCTCTTTGGTCTGGCCGCCGGTGTAATGAGGGATAGCAGTGTACTGAACGGCCTCAGAGCCCTCCGGGCGGGTATATGCATCGGCGATGAGCTCCTTGCCGATGGCGGTGTCCACATTGCCGCCGCTCGCGATGGTGACGCGGCAGTCGTCGCAGAAGTTGAACTCATCGTCCTTGAAACGGAAGAGCCAGCTGCCCTCACTGGGGGAAGCGACGATATATAGAGCCTCACCCTTCAGCTGGCGCATCATGGTATCATCGGTCTTGCTCCAGAACGCCGGAAAATTGGCGTGGCTGTGGAAATTTCCGATGATGTGGAGCTTGCCGCCGTAGGTCTTGTCGCACCAGAAATAGGCATTCGACTGATAGCTCGGAAGAAAGGTGAAGCCGCTGCCGGTGCCTACCTGAGAGATCTCATGGTAAAGGTCGGCAACGTAAACGGTATAGCTTCCGGTGATGGCATCTTTGCCGATGCTGCCGATAAGCTGGCCGCCGGTTTCCATGTCCTGGAAGCGGTAAATGGCGGTGTTGATCTTGTCCACCACGGACTGCTCAATAATGACGTTGACATGCATAAAAATCACCTCCTCTCACATGAAATGACTTACTATCGTTATCCAGCGGTTGTTGATGTAGCGGGTGAGCTTAACGCGGTCCTTTACTATAGGAAGAGGGCGGAAAGCTGCGTAGACACGCTTCATCTGCATAGCCGAGTGGCAAATTGCATCCTGACCTACACCCAGCAAACCGGAGGCACACCGGCCATAGCTGACGCTCTTGGAGGTAACGTTGGAGAGGGTCAATGTTTCGATGAGAGTGGCGAGGAAGTCCGCGACGCTGGCACGACTTCCCTCGCTCCAACAGGGGTGCGCGCTGCCGCTGTAGATATGAGGGTGAGCCAGGGGCTTGTCAAGACTGCCTTGGCACAGCCGCACCTGGTCCTGCGCCATGGGGCAGTACTTGACATCCCCGGCGCGGACATAGAAGGTCTTGGCCGGGAAGACGATGTACACCTTGCCGGTGCCGTGGGTGCCATAAATCGGGTAGCCGCTCAGCTCCCAGATTAGGTCATTGTGATCTTGGCTGTAGGAGGTGGTCACGACAGCACCTCCCAGACACTCACCCAGCAGGTGACCCGCCTTCTCGGCGAGGCGGAAGGACTTTTCCATCTCTCATCCCTCCTTACAGAGCAGCCACGATGGCGACAACGGAGCAGACGAAGCAGATGGGCATATCCTCGGCCTCCAGCTCAGCAATGCCCTCCTTGATGTCGGGCTGCTGGCAGAGGGGCTCACCCCACTCCGCGCGGACAGGGTGGCCTTCAACGTCACGAAGCTCAAAGACGGAGACGGCCTCATCGAGCTCGCCGTCGCGCAACAACTGCTGATGAGCCTTCTCGTTGCTGAAGATGTACTGGGCGTCGTCGGGGTTTTCCTCACAGAAGTTCTTGACGATCTCGAGGGGGGTGTCCTCCATGCTGATGTTGGTCTCATACTTAACGTCGGAGCTGCTGATAATATACGATTTCATGCTGTTTTTCCTTTCGTTATCGGTATTGATGTTCTTTTCCCGAGGGGGTGTCCCCCCTCGGATTGATGCAAGTATACGCTTCCGCCCACAAGTAGGCGAGGGAATAAATTATCCGCCCCGTTACCAGCGGGGGCCGCGCTTGGGGTAGCCGGGCTCGGCCTTGACGCCGGGCTCACGCTTGACGCCGGGCTCACGCTTGACACCGGGCTCGGCTTTGACGCCCACCCGCTGCACCTCGATGCGCTGGATGGTGCCGGAGACGGCACCGCTGTTGCCGCAGTGGACGCAGACGAAGCTGCCGCTGCCGTCGTAGCAGGTGATGCCGTGGCACTTGCCGCAGCGGACGATGTTCTTGTTGCCGCAGTGGGGGCAGTGGTAGGTGCGGCCAGTGTCCATGCCATCGCTAAGGTCGAGGCTGGTCAGGGCGGGCTTCAGGCCGCCGCCCGCACCCGCCTTTATGGGCTTGGCGCTCACCATGGTCAGACGGCCCTTGACGTGGGCCAGCTCGATGGCGAAGGGCTCGCCGGTCACAGCGCAGCCCGCCGCCAGCGTGCACTCGATCTCGGGCTTTACGAAGGGATGTTTGATGTCCATTTTCGTTCTCCTTTCCTGAAAAGTGAAATGTTCGGTCTGCGCCCACCCTCCCGGTTCAGAGAGATTTGGTTGAGCACTGTAGTTAGTTTAGCAGTTATAACTTTTTCTTTCACTGGAATAAATTTTCAAGATTTTCGAGTTATATTCATCTAACCATTTTTCTTTACTGAACAGCCACGATCTTATCTATAACAGTCGGAACAGGCTCATTTTTTAGAAAAAACGGGACTGTTACAAAAAAAATGCGACAGCACCTTGCATAAAGAAATAGTGCCATCGCGTAGTCTACATCTAATAGGTGCAGTTTAAGGGCCTGGGATTTTCTAGTACGTACTTTTTCAATGCAGAATTTCAATTCGCATTTAAAAATCAGAATCTGTACCAGATTCCATTACTTGCCATCATATTGACGGCGGCTACGGCTTCCTCGCCGTCCCTGATATGATAAACGCCTTCACGATTACAGTGCTAAGTACTATCTTCCATTAAAAAAAGAGTACCAAGTTCTTTTTTAAGCCTGCACCGAAACGGTGCAGTTCAAGGGCCTGGGTATTCCCAGCAAGCATTTTGCAACGCAAAAGTGTTTTTGTATAGACGAAAACATTGCTTGCAGATGCGGACGTTGTATATACGTCTGCCCTGCTTGCTACAATTGTGTTGGTTCTGAGAAGTTCACAGCCAGTGAGCTATACAGATGCCCAAACCTAAGCTACAATTGAGATGTGCAGAGAGAACGACGCACTGCTTGCTACAACTATGAAGCCTCTCAATGCGCTCCCCAGATTTGAAAATCATTTTGCAATTGAGACCGTCCGTTTTCAAGTTCAACTTGAAGCGGACGGTTATTTTTCTGTTCAGGAAATTTTTGCATTTGCAATCGTAGCAAGCAGGACAAGTTGATACCAACTCGCAATTTTTTGAATCAGATTTTTCAAATCCGACTTCAAAAATACTTGTTGGGCTTCGCCCAAACCCGATATTCAGCACAAAATTGCGCTGAATGTGCATCTTATCCTCTAAAGGCATTATGACCCACAAGGGGCTGGTACCATCCAGTCCTCTCTCTTTTTGCCAAAGTTTTCATCGCCTTTTCTTGCAACCCGCTGAAAGTGGCGTATTTTCAAATCTTTTTGTTGACACGGCTCGATTTTTGTGGTAGTCTATTCCAACAATTTAATATAACATATTTACTTAGAGTTCCAGCTCGGCTCCCAAAGGAGCCGGAGCAAGTTTTTGACTTTCTTATCGCTACATAACAAACCCGAACCAAGGCCATCCCGGAAGAGATGGTCAGATTCTGGTTGTTGTGTGGCGATTTTTTATTGCCAGATCCAGCACCGCACCTTGAAAATCGAAAGACCGTCTGCATGGGATACACGGCGATGACCCCGCAAGGGAGAGCCGGGAAACGCCGCCGGAAGGGGGCAGGAAAACCATGTAGGGAGAACGGCGCACCCAATATTAACTGGTCAAAATGGCCAGTTGATGTGGTGAATGACACAAAGCGTCATTCACCAGAATAACCTTCTGCGTTACGGCTGACCTCGACTTGACATTTTGTCAAGCCACGGTGAAATCTGGTAAGTGCTGCTTTCCGGTACTTAGCAAATAGCCGTAACGTGCTGTGGTACGTGGACAAAATGTCCAGATACAGCCTAACTGTAACGCACAGATTCTGGTTGGTGGTCATTCTGACCATCAACCAAACAATCGCAACGCTTTATTGTGCGAAAGTGACTGTTACCATTTTGGTAACCACCATATACCCATAACACCAAAGGAGGATGCCTATGACAACGGAACAATGGGAACGCGAAAATCAGGACACTCTGATGGAATATTTCATTGACGGTGACCCCAGTGTGCGCAGAATCCAGTGCGAATACTGCCGCAAGGTCATCTACACCCAGACCCGAAACCGCAAATATTGCAGTTTCCAAACCTGCGGTCACAAGATGTTGAATCTGCGGAAAAGCCTTAAAAAGAGCGTTGAGCGAGGAAAGTATACCTGCGCTTGCTGCGGGGAGCAGTTCTTACCGATTCGGGCAGATGCCAGATATTGCAGCAATGCCTGTCGGCAGAAAGGCTACCGCCAGCGTAAAGCGACGGTTCCCGCTTCTCTTTGAAGAGCTTAATAAAGTTTGTCAAGTTCCTTATTTACGCTCGCTTTTGTTCAGTAAAGTGGCACTTCCCATTCTGGGAAGTGCCAAAAAACCGTAATGCTTAAATTGCTCACTCCCAAATCCCCAAAGTGGGAATTTGGGCTGTCATCTGAAATCAAGTTACGTTTTCCGTAACTTGATTTGCAGCTCTCCCAAATCAGGTTCCCACCAAAATGATAACTTGATTGCATCCGTGGCAGAGCCATCGGAGTTCTCATTTTGATAACTTCGGTTTTACCTGTAACACGTCACTCCCACTCCGTAAAAATCAGGTGGTCAAAATGACCAACTGATTCCATCTGTAACGCATCAAGGTCGTTGAAAATCAGGTGCCGCCACCCGGCACTTGATTTTACCCGTAACAAAATCAGTGGGTCAAAATGGCCCACTGAAAAAGCCGGACGAGCTGCGGGCAGAAATTCGCAAATCTTTGCCTGTCAGCTTGCCCGGAGCAAAAACGCAGACCTTTGCGCCATTCTTTGATGTAAAACGCTGGAGGTGAATTCTATTTCCGACTACCTGACTGTCACTACGCCCTTACCGCAATATCTGCCCTATGCCCGCTTTTTGCTGGACACAGACCTAAGCCACACAGCGAGGCTGCTCTACACTCTGCTGCTTGACCGGGCAACGCTTTCTCAAAAGAATAACTGGATCGATACACAGGGGCACATTTATGTGATCTATCCGCTTTCCCATCTGGCAAAAGATTTAGGGTGCTGCATTTCCAGTGTAACGCGCTCTTTTTCCGAACTGGAAAATGCACAGCTCGTGGAATGTATCCGCAGTGGATTTTCCAAGCCCGGCCGCATTCTGCTCAAGGTTCCGTATACTATGCAAAATTGCGCTGTCACAGTATGCAAAAATGCCGAGCATGACTGTGCAGAAATGAGCAGTATGATTGCGCAGAAATGCACACCTAACCAACGTAATAAGAACAACCTGAAAGATAGCCACCTGATAAAAACAACCGATGCTCATTTGACCTTTGGCGAATATCTGAATGTCTTTCTGACGGAAAAAGAGTACAAGCAGCTCAAAGCTGATTTCTCCGGGCTGGACAGTCTGATCGAACAGCTTTCGGCTTATATCCAGTCCACTGGAAAAGGTATGCTGACCATGCCGCCACCCTGCGCATCTGGGCAAAACGGCAAAAGTCGGAGCAAAAGCAAGCACCGGGCATCCCGGACTACACATTCAGGGAAGGAGAAAGCCTATAAAGACGATCGAAAAAATTTTGGAACAGCCCCCATCTAGTATTCCCGAAAATATCGAAGATTATTATGGCGAGGACGGTCTGCTTTACTGCGGAAAATGTCACACCCCAAAAGAAGCGTTCTTTGCAAAGGGCATTGTCCTGATGGGCAAGAACAAGCATCCCGTCGAATGCAGCTGCCAGCGCACGGAAAGAGAACAGCAGGAAGCCCTTATTAACCAACAAAAGCACATCGACCTTGTGCGGCGGCTGAAAGCCGAGGGATTTTCTGACCCGGCAATGCTGGACTGGACATTTGAAAACGACAATGGCCGCAGCCCTCAGATGCACCATGCACACCGCTATGTGGAGCAATGGCAGACCATGCGTTCAGAGAACCTTGGGCTGCTTCTCTGGGGCGGTGTTGGCACCGGCAAGAGTTTCTCCTTGCCGGATGCATCGCAAACGCTCTGATGGAGCAGGAAGTGCCTGTGCGGATGACAAACTTTGCCCGAATCCTGAACGAGTTGAACGGCAGCTTTTCCGGGCGAAATGATATTGTGGACAAGTTCTGCCTCTACCCCCTGCTCATCATTGACGACTTCGGCATGGAGCGTGGCACCGAGTACGCACTGGAACAGATCTACAATATCGTGGACAGCCGATACCGCAGCCGGAAGCCGTTGATTGTCACCACCAACCTGACGCTGGACGAGATACGGCACCCACAAGATACAGCCCATGCCCGCATCTATGACCGCCTGCTGGAAATGTGTGTTCCTGTTTCCTGCATCGGCGTGAGTTTCCGCAAAGAAACAGCGCAGGAAAAGCTGGAGCGATTGAAACTTTTAATCGGATGAATCAAGGGATGTTTCTAAAATTCGCAGGACAGTCAAAGTTCTGCTACAAGGAAATGGAGCTGCCTATTGAAAAAATACTATGACACCGAAACTGACAACGCATCCTTCGTACGCTGTATCGATGTTATGGCAAAGCTGATTCAAAAATATGGCTCAACTGTACTGGAGCAAAAGGAGTCTCTGCTTTGCGCGACCAACAGTAAAGCTGCATAAGCAGATTTACACGTTGCGTAATTTTTGTTTTTATGTTAAAATAATTGCGTAGCGTGTTTTACATATATGAGGGCAACTTTATGGACTGCAAAGACAAAATCCTCGAACTGCGCGAATCGACCGGGATGAACCGCCGGGAGTTTTGCACTTTCTTCCAAATTCCCTACCGCACTGTAACAGAATGGGAACTCGGCCACCGCCATGCGCCAGAGTATGTACTCCGGTTGCTAGAGTATTATATCCAGCATGAAAATCTCACACAACAACCAACCGCCGAAAGTGAGGATTTCTTATGAAAAAAGCACGCACCAAATGCTACATTTATACTCGCGTATCTACGGCCATGCAGGTGGACGGTTACAGCCTTGATGCACAGCGTGAAAAGCTGCGCAAATATGCCGATTATGAAGATATGGTCATTGCTGGAGAATATTCTGACGAAGGATTTTCCGGTAAGAACATTCAAGGTCGGCACGAATTTCAACAGATGCTGCGAGATGTGCAAGACTGTAAAGACGGCGTTTCTTACGTCTTGGTGTTCAAATTGTCTCGTTTTGGGCGCAATGCGGCCGATGTTCTGAGCTCCTTGCAGCTTATGCAGGATTTCGGTGTCAATTTGATTTGCGTAGAAGATGGCATCGACAGTTCCAAAGATTCCGGCAAGTTAATGATTTCTGTTCTTTCTGCTGTTGCTGAAATCGAACTTGAGAATATCCGTGCTCAAACGATGGCCGGCCGTGAACAGAAAGCCCGTGAGGGCAAATGGAACGGCGGCTTTGCACCCTATGGCTATAGGCTGGAAAATGGCGAGCTTTCGATTGCAGACGATGAAGTGGAAGTTATCCGTGTTATTTTTGACCGCTTTATCCATACCAACGATGGTGTAGCAGGTATTGCCCGGTATCTGAACACCCATGGCTATGTGAAAAAGCTCCGTCAGAATGGAACTATTCCAAAGTTTTCTGCTGTATTTGTTAGAGGTATTCTGGACAATCCCATTTACTGCGGTAAGATTGCATTTGGTCGCCGCAAGGTTGAAAAGAAACTCGGCACTCGAAACGAAATGCACGTTGTGAAGCAATCCGAGTTTCCCGTCTATGTCGGTCAACATGAAGCCATCGTTTCTGAGGACGACTGGAATCTTGCACAGACCAAGCGTCAGCGTACCACAGGGCGGCGTGAAAAGGTCCGTGACCCAGACCACGCACATATTCTTTCCGGCATTCTGAAATGCCCCTGCTGTGGACGGAACCTGTACGGAAATGTCTCTAAGGCTCACAGCAAGGATAACAAAACTCGTTACTACTACTTCTGTAAGAGCATCAAAGGGCAGACTGGACACGAATGTTCTTTCCGGTTGAACATTGAACAGAACGAAATCAATCAGATGGTCGCATCCATCGTATCCGCTATGGTTCACGACCCACGCTTCGTAGATGCCATCAAAGAGAAAATCGGTTCCGCAGTCGATACCAGCGAGTTGGAGCATCAGGCTGATACAATCAAAGCGCAGCTCCGCCAGCGACTCAGTACGAAGTCCCGTCTGGAGCACCAGATGGACACACTGGACTTTAATGATCCCTATTATGACCGTAAGTCTTTGGATTTGCAGCGGCGTTACGATGAGCAATATGAACTGATTGAGGACATGGAAGCCCAGCTCGCTGAAATCCAAGGTCAGATTGATGACATTCATCAGGAGAAGATCACAGCGGACAACATCTATCACCTGCTTCTGGCCTTCGATGAAGTCTACAATGCCGCCACTGAGGTGGAGCAAAAGGAATTCATGCGCGCCTTCATCGAGCGCATTGATATTTTCCCGGAAAAACAGCCAAATGGCAACTGGATTCGGAACATTGTATTTGCCTTCCCTGTTCCCTATAATGGAAAAGAGATTCGAGAATTTCCCTTGGAATCGCAATCAACCGTTGAAGCGGTCATTCTTCTAACCAAGGTCCATGTCAACTGACACATCGAAACGGAAGTAAGCATGGATGAGCTGGATGTGACTGCCGCCGAAAGCAAGGCCGCTTACAAAGAGGTTCGGGATTATGTGTGGGGACACCACCTAACAAGCAAATCCCCAGTCTGTGCCACCTGGAATCGGCACAGACTGGGGATTTTTTCAGGTTCTGTAATATCAGATGCCGGCGGCAGCGTTCTGACCGGCAAAGCGGCCGAAGGTGGCGCTGCGGCCTGCGGCGGCCCCAGCCATCAGGCACGGATAGCTGCCGGAGAAGTAGTTGCCGCTCATGTCACCGATAACATACAGGCCCGGGATGGCCTTGAAGTCGTGGTCCAGTGCGTGCATGTTGTCGTCGATCTGGATGCCATCCATGGTGCAGATGAGGTAGCCACCGGACTGGCGCACACCGTAGAAGGGAGCTTCGCTCAGGGTGGACAGACGGTAGTCCTCCTTACCGTAATCCTCGTCCTCGCCCTTGGCAGCCAGCTCATTGTAGCGATCCACCGTTGCGGTAAAGGTGTCCTTGGGCAGGCCCAGCTTGTCGGCCAGCTCCTCCACGGTGTCGGCCTGCACGATGTAACCCTGGTCCTGCAGATCGGCGTTCATGCCCTCGATGTACTCCATGGGGAACACCGGAGCGGTGCCGTTCACATGCGGGTACAGGCGGCTGCAGCCGTGGGTGGCAAAGCGCTCCACATCCTCGGGGTACTTGCTGTCCCACACAGTGCAGTAGGTGTGGTAGGGCTGGCTGGCTGCAGCGTGCAGCACCAGATCGTAAGGCATGTACTCGTTCATAAAGCGCTCACCGTTCAGGTTCACCTTCAGGAACGGCTGGCTGCCCATCCAGAACAGGGCACCGTCGTTGGCCTTGCCGTACTCGCCCACCTGGTCGGGCTTGATGGCACCGCGGTCAAAGATCATGGAGGTGTGGGTCTGGTCCATGATGGCACCGGCCCACAGGCAGGCCTTGATGCCGTCGCCCTTGGCACCGGGCTTGGAATAGTTGATGCAGGTCTGCTCCACGCTCTGGGGCTGCAGGGCGTTCATCATGGTTTCATTGCCGCTGTAGCCGCCGCAGGCCAGAATGACGCCCTTGGATGCGTTGTAGCGCACATACTCGTCGTTGGCATTCTTGGCGATCAGGCCGGTGACGCGGTTGCCGTCCTTTTCCAGCTTGACCATGGTGATCTCGTACTGCACTTCCAGCCCGTCGGCCTCGGCGTGCTTCAGCACGGCGTCCATGGTCAGCTGCTCGCTGTACTCGTCGCCGTACTGGGTGCTGTGGCCCACGTCCAGCACCTCGTAGTTGTCGTTGTCATGCTTTTCGTCGATCTCGTGGCGGAAGTCGATGCCGCTCTCGGCCAGTACGTCGGTGAACCAGTCGATGGTCTCACCGCTGCGGTCTGCCCACACCTGTGCCAGGCTGCGGCGGGTATAGCCCTGGCTCCAATTGCACAGGTAGCGCACAGCGTCCTTCTTGTTCACGTCATCGCCGTCCTCCTGCTGCTGCTTGGAACCGCAGGCAGCCAGCGTGTCGCGGATGCCGCTGGCCATGTCGTGGCCGAACTTTTCGATCAGGATGGTCTTGGCACCGGCCTCGGCCGCGGCGGCAGCGGCAAAGCTGCCGGAGGAACCGGCACCCACCACCAGCACCTCACACTCCACGGTCTGCTTGATGTCGCTCTCGGCCACTTCGGGCTCCTCGCCCAACCAGTCGGCGGTGGAGGCAGACTCCTCGGTGGTCTGCTCAGCGGGGTTGATGGCACCGCCGCTGGCCTGACGGATGCAGTCGGCCACAGCGTTCTGCACAGCCTTGCTGGTCACGGTGGCACCGGTCACACCGTCGATCTGGCTGGTCTGAGCGTTCATCACCTGCTCGATCAGCTTGTCCTTGGCGGCCTGGCCGATGCTGTCGGTCTCGCCGGACAGGTCCAGCTCCACCTTGGTGATGCTGGCAGCGTCAAAGGTCACCGTGGCGGTGATCTCGCTCATGCCCTTGGCGGTGGCAGTGTAGGTGCCGGGGGTGTAGATGCCGGCTGCACCGGAAGATGCAGCAGCGGTGGAGCTGCTGGCTGCATTGCAGGCAGCCAGACCGGCTGCGGTGACGCTGCTCATGGCGGCAGCGGCAGCGATTTTCAGAAAGCCCTTGCGGGAGATCTTTTCCATAATAAGGTTCCTTTCTCTTCTTTTTCTTCGTGCTTTGTTCCAGAGTGGCAAAAATGCTTTGCCATTCTTGTTAAAAGTATCACATTTACAACCAAAGAAAAAGAAGTTATAATATCCCTGTAGGTATCAAGAAAAACTTGCGTTTTATTTCTGGAAAGGAACCTCCCATGACCATTCAGCAGCTGCGCTATTTTCTGGCCCTGTGTCAGGACCTGAACTATACCCGCACGGCCGGGCGGCTGTATCTGTCGCGGCAGGCTCTGCGGCTGAGCATTGCCGCACTGGAAAACGAGCTCTGCGGCCCGCTGTTCACCAATGTGCGCAATCACCTTGCCCTGACCGAAAAGGGCCAGCGCTTCCGGGCACAGGCCGCGCCGGTGGTGGAGCAATTTGACCGGATGTGCGCGCAGGCGTATCAGGATATCCGGTCCCCCGCCCTGCGGCTGGGCATCAGTGTGGCGTTGGTGCCCAGCTACCTGCCCATGCTGGGGGATGTGCTGGAGCAGTTCCGGCAGCAATACCCGGGCATCCCGCTGGAAACCGCATCGTTCTCCAACGACGCCGTATGTGCACAATTGCAGAACGGCACGCTGGACGCCGGGCTGGTGATGGACCTGGGCGGCTGCGCGGCCGGGCTTGCCCGCACCGCGCTCACCCGGCACACCGCAGCCCTGCTGGTGCCCCGCTGCAGCCCGTTCTGGGGGCGCAGCAGCATCGCCCCGGCAGAGCTGGACGGCCAGCTGCTGTTGGTGCCAGGCCTTGCGCCGGAGCCGCTGGCCCCGCTGTGGAATACCCTGCGGCAGGCCGGTGCCCGCCCGAAGGTAGAGATCGGCGAGCAATACTATCAAGTGCTTTACCGCACCCAGGAGCGCAACGGTCTGGCCCTGGACCGGTTGGAGATCACCTCCGACCACAGCATGGACAATGTTCAGGACGTGGCACTGGACGGCATGCCGCCCATCTGCGCCGCCTTTTTGCAGCCGGAGCACGCAGAGCACCCCTGTGTCCGGCTTTTGTGCAGCTTTTTGCAGGAACACCTGCGCAATCTATGAAAGAAGGGACCCCTTATGCATTTTTATGGAACCATCGGCCCGGCCTGCGCCAGTGCCGGAACTCTGCGCCGCCTTGTGGACGCCGGCATGACCGGCCTGCGCATGAACCTTTCCCACGGGGCGCTGGCCGAACACACTGACTGGCTGGCAATGATCCACGCTGTCGGCATTCCGGACCTGCTCATCGACCTGCAGGGGCCGGAACTGCGTGTCGGGCGGCTGGCCAGCCCGGTCACCCTGCCGGAGGGCGGCACGGTACAGCTGGGTGCAGGCGGCATCCCCTGCCCTGTCCAGCTCGTGCAGGCAGCTCGCCCCGGGCAGCAGCTTCTGCTGGACGACGGCAAGCTGCTGGTGGAAGTAACTGCCGCCGGGCCGGATGCACTGGTCTGCACCGTACTGCGGGGCGGCGTTCTGCAAAGCCGCAAGAGCATTGCCGCCCCGGGTCTGTCGGTGCCCATGCCCACCCTGACAAGTGAGGACCTTGCCAACCTGCGCATCGCAGCTTCCTGCGGCGTCACCGGGGTCATGCTGCCCTTCGTGCGCGGGAAACAGGACATCCTTGCCCTGCGGCAGGCGCTGGCCGAGGCCGGTGCGCCGCAGATCCGCATCTTTGCAAAGATCGAGAACCTTGCCGGGGTGCAGGCTCTGCCGGAGTTTCTGTCCCTCGTGGACGAGGTGGTCATTGCCCGCGGCGACCTGGGCAACGCCATGCCGCTGTGGGAGCTGCCCCGCTGTCAGAAACAGCTTTCCGCCGCCTGCCGGGCCGCCGGGGTGCCCTTTATGGTGGTCACCCAGATGCTGGACAGCATGTGCACCCGTGCCGTGCCCACCCGCGCCGAGGTGAGCGATATTTACAATGCTGTGTTGGATGGTGTGTCCAGCCTGATGCTCACCGGCGAGACCGCCGCCGGGCAGTACCCCGTGCAGGCCATGGAGTTCCTGGTTCGGACGGCAAGCACCGCCCTGTAAGGCAGTTCGGCCTTCTGCGCTTTTTCGGCCCGAAATGACAAAAAGGATGGATTCTGTCGGAAAGAGTTGGTATAATGAAGGCAAAATATTTTTGCAGGAAGGTTTTTCTATGGGAATCGTAGTCATCGGAGCCGTTTTTGTGGACATCAAGGGGTACCCCCTTTCCACCTACATCCCGGGCGGGCGCAACTCCGGCCGGGTCGAGCAGGTACACGGTGGTGTGAGCCGCAACATCGTGGAGGACATCGCCAATGTGGAGCTGCGCCCCACCTTTGTGGGTCTGGTGGACGACACCGGCATGGGCCAGGATGTCATCGACAAACTGCGCAACCACAAGGTGAACACCCAGTTCATCCGCCGCGTGAAGGACGGCATGGGCACCTGGCTGGCCGTGTTCAACAACGACGGTGACGTATGCGCCTCCATCTCCAAGCGCCCGGACACCACTCCCCTCACCGCTCTGCTGAAAGAGCAGGGAGACGAGATCTTCAAGGACTGCGACAGCATCGCGCTGGAGCTGGATCTGGAAAAAGAGACGGTCAAGCAGGTGCTGCGCTTTGCCAAAAAGTACAACAAGCGGGTCTACGCGGCCATCTCCAACATGAGCATCGCCATGGAGCGCCGCGACTTTTTGCAGCAGGTGGACTGCTTTGTGTGCAACCAGCAGGAAGCCGGGCTGCTCTTCTCGGACGATTACGACCACCTTTCCCCCGCTGCCATGCGGGAGGTGCTGGCCGCCAACGTGCACAGCGCCAACATCCCCTGCATGGTGGTCACCATGGGCGGGCAGGGTGCCGTGTATGCCCGCGCCAACGGCGAAAGCGGCGTTGTGCCCGCCAAGAAGGTGGATGTGATCGACACCACCGGTGCCGGTGACGCCTTCTTTGCCGGTACGGTCATCGGCCTGACCTACGGCAAGAACCTGCCCGCCTCCTGCGAGATCGGCAGCCGTCTGGCCGCCTCGGTGATCTCCATCACCGAAAACGTCTGCCCCCGGTTCCGCCCGCTGGAATTCGGGCTGGACATTCCCGTGCTGGACTGAGTTACACCCAAAAGCGCCGGAGCATTCCCGCAAAAGGGAGCGCTCCGGCGCTTGTTTTTTGTTTGTCAGAGTTCGTTGATTGCTGCTGTGACGGGCATTGCCTGCAATCGCTTCACCGGGCCGTGCACCGCAAGCGCCGCTGCACCTGCCACGAACAGACAGAGCACTGCCAGCAGCCCGAAGGGCACCCGCCACACGACGCCGAAATAGTGGGTGATCAGTCGGGTATACAGTGCACGGTGCAGCACAAGGCCGGCAGCAACGCCCATCAGCAGGCCGGACGCCGCATAGGTCCCGGCCTCCGCCGCGATCATCCGGCACAGTTGGACATCCTCCATGCCCACGGCGCGCATGGCACCGTACTGCCGGGCACGGGCGGAAACGCTCATGGAGATGCTGTTGACGATGTTCAGCAGCGAGATGCCGCCGATGATGGCCAGAAAACCGTACAGCACGATGCGTACCGCGTAATAGGTGCCGCGGTCCTGCCGGTTGCTCTCCCGCAGGTCCTGCATGATGACGTCATCCGTGGCAAGGTCCGCCAGCGTGAAGAGGGTGTCCTCGTCGGCGGTGCGGTCCAACTGCACACCTACCATATTATAGTTCTGGTCGCCTGCCACCTGTCGGAACAGCGCTTCCGGTGCAATAAGGGTCACATCATCCGGGAAGGCGCCCTCCGAGAAGGCACCCACGATGGTAAGCGGCACCCCGTTCACTATGATGACGTCCCCGATCTGCATGGGGTTGTTCTTATTGTAGAGGGTCATCACTTCATTGCCTGCGCCGGGCATCCGACCCCGTACCACCACGGAACGGCTGGATTCCAGCATATAATCATCGTAGGAGCAGAAGACAACGTGGTCCACGTTGCCCTTGTCGCTGCTGGCCGGGGTATCCACCAGACCAGTGCAGCCCCACGCATGGGCGACGCCCGGCACTTTCAGCAGTGTCCGGGTCATGCTGCCGGGCAGCACCTGCGCATTGCCGTAGCCGTTGTAAAGCACATCGGGCTGCCACGGCACCAGACTGGGCAACAGCAGAGAGGCGAACTGCAAGAGCACGGTAAAGCCCAGCGCCAGCACAATGCTCAGCGCAAAGCTGGCGGTCATCAGGGCCCAGTTCTTTTTGCTGGCGGTGGCATGGCGGACGCCCAGTGCCAGTTCCACCCGGCCCTTCCCGGCATGGGCCGCACGGCCCACCGGCACATTCTGGGTGCTGCCGGAGACCGCCGCCATCGGCGAGACCTTTGCTGCCCGTTTTGCCGGGGCCTGCGCAGCCAGCAGCACCGTCACCACACCCACCACGGCACCGGCGCACAGGCCCGCAGGGCTCAGCTGCCAGACTGGCGTTGCCGCAAACTCGCCGCCGATGCCGTACCGCAGCGCGGCGCAGATCGTCCAGCTGGCCAAAGTGCCCAGCACAAGGCCGATGGGCACCGCCGTCCTGCACCAGTTGAGGGCTTCCAGCCGGACGAACCGGATGACCTGCCGTTTGCTCATGCCGATGCAGCGCATCATGCCAAAGAACTGGGTGCGCTGGGCCAGATTGCTGTTCATGCTGCCGGAGATCATCAGCACTCCGGCCAGCAGCACCAGCACGAACAGCACTGCTGCCATACCGTACACGGTCTGAAAAGCCGTACTGCTGCTCTGCCCTGCCGAACCCATCACCTGCAGGTTTTCCTGCACAGCCGTCTCCCCATACCGGCTGCGCAGCTTCGGCAGGGCCTTTGCTGCTCTGGCCGCGCTGGTGTATTCCAGCTCATAATGTGTCTGGGGCAGTGCCTCGCTGTTTACAGTCAGCAGGGCCGCAAAGGCTTCCTGCGGCAGGTAGGCATCCACGATGCTGTACTGCTCGCCGTAAAAATCCTCGTCGATGCCGCCGACGCCGGTGACCGTGAGGGGCTTTTCCGTTCCGTCCGGCAGTGTCAGCGTTACAGTGTCTCCGCTGCCCACATGCAGCACCCGTGCAGCGGTCTTGCCCAGCAGCACTTCGTTTTCCGCCTGCGGGTAGGTGCCCGCAAAGGCTGCGGCACGGTTCAGGCTCACATAATCTGCATCGGCACCATACAGCACCACCCGCTTGCCGTTCAGGCGGTATGCGCTTTCGCCGTTCTCATTGAATACTGCTCCGGCACCCACCCGCACCACGTCCGGCTGGCCGACCAGCTGCGCAGCCTGCTCCGGCGTGATGCCGGTGACCTCCAGATGCCAGCTGCCGCTTTTTCCGGCTGCACGGCCCGTCTGGGTGCGCAGCATCATGTCCGCCACACTGAAGATGGCCGTGACCAGGAACACTGCCGTGACGATGCACAGGATGGTCAGCCGGTTCTGCCGCCTGCGCACCCTGGCAGAAATGGGGATCAGGCTCAGATAGCTTTTCATTCCGCGCACCTCCCGAAGTCGGTCAGCACGCCGTCCGACACCTGCAGCACCCGGTCTGCCGTCTGGGCGATGCTGCGGCTGTGGGTGATCATGACGATGGTCTGGGCGTATTTGCGGGAAGCCTCCTTCAACAGGGCGATCACCTCGCCGCTGTTGCGGGTGTCCAGATTGCCGGTCGGCTCATCGGCTAAAATCAGCGCCGGACGGGTGATGAGCGCCCGCCCAATGGCCACGCGCTGCTGCTGCCCGCCGGAAAGCTGGCCGGGCAGGTGACTGCGCCGCTTGCGGAGGTCCAGCACATCCAGCAGTTCTTCCAGATACGCCGTGTCCGGCTTCTGGTAGTCCAGCAATACCGGGAACAGGATATTCTGCTCCACGGTCAGCTCCGGGATCAGGTTGAACGCCTGAAACACAAAGCCGATGTTCCGGCGGCGGAAGATGGTGCGCTCCCGCTCTTTCATGGCAAACAGATCCCGCCCGTCCAGCAGCACCTTGCCGGAGGTAGGGGTGTCCAGCCCGCCCAGCAGATTGAGCAGAGTGCTCTTGCCGGAACCGCTCTCGCCCACCACGGCCACAAATTCGCCCTTGGGCACCGAGAAGCTCACGTCCTTCAGCGCCTGCACGGCAGTCTCGCCGGTGCCGTAAGTCTTGCAAAGGGCCTGTGCCTGCAACAGATTCATACAAAAACCTTCTTTCGTTTTGATCTGTCCACAGCATACCACCCGTTTGCTACAGCCCGGTGACTGCAAGACTACAATTTTGTAGGAATCGCCGGAGCGGGCCTGTTCCGCAGCAGGATGGTGAAGGCGGTGCCCCGGCCCAGCTCACTTTCCACTTCCAGTGTGCCGCCGTGGACCTCCACAATGGATTTCGCCAGCGGCAGCCCCAGCCCGATGCCCGGCGTGTCCTGCGCAAAGCGGCTGCGGTAGAATCGCTTGAACAGATGGGGCAGGTCCTCCGGGTGGATGCCGGTGCCGGTGTCCACCACCCGGATGCGCACAAAGTCGGCAAAGCGGCTGCCCTCCACCGTCACGGTGTCCCCGGCGCGGGTGTGGTCCAGCGCATTCTTGATCAGGTTGCCCACGGCCTCGCGCATCCACACCCGGTCACAGCACAGGCACACCCCCTGCTCTGCCGTGACGGCCAGCAGCTTTTGCTCCTGCCGGGCGCGGCAGGCAAAGGGCCGGGCAGTCTGCTCCAGCAGACCTTGCAGATCTTGTTCCGTTTTTTCCAGCTGTACAGTCCCCGCATCCAGCCGGGTGAGCTTGAGCAGACTTTGCACCAGCTGTTCCATCCGGTCCAGCTCCTGTTCGGAAAGTTTGGCCAGCTCCCGCACATTTTCTGCGTCATCCGTTCCGGCCTGCAGCAGACCGTTGTAGATATTCAGAGCGGCCAGCGGCGTCTTGAGCTGGTGAGAGATATCGGCCATGGTGTTCTTCAAAAACTGCTTTTCCCGCTGTTCCCGGTCGGCATGGGCGTTGAGCACTGCCGCCATCTCATTCACTTCATGGAACAGCCGGTACAACTGCCCTTCACGGCCGCTGTCCAGCCGGGCAGTAGCATCCCCGTCCAGCAGGGCACGCACCTGCGCAGCCGCTTCCTCCAGCCGTTTCTGCCGTCGGGCGAAATAAGCAGCGGCACTGCTCAGCGTCCCAGCGCTCAACAGCAAAAACAGCCCCAGCAGCGGCAGGCACAGTGCCGGGCACAGTGCCCACGACGCGCATTCTGCCGCCAGCAGGGCCGCAGCCAGCCCGGTGCACAACCGGGCAAACAGCTGCCGGACATCGTCCTCCACCAGAAATTTCATCTCACACATCCCCGTTCCAGCGGTAGCCCATGCCCCGCACCGTGACCAGCCGCTGCGGGCTGCCGGGGTCGTCCTCTACCTTGAGCCGCAGCCGCCGGATGTACACCGTGAGGGTGTTGGTATCTACATAATTGCCCTCGCAATCCCACAGGGCGTTCAGAATGGTCTCTTTGGTCAGCACCTGCCCCGGGCTGCGCAGAAACAGGCACAGCAGCTTGTACTCCGCTGCCGTGAGTTCCAGCGGAACGCCGTTCTTTTCGGCCCGGCCGGCCAGAAGATCTACCCGGATGCCGCCGGAGCACAGCTCGGTGGCCTGCTGTGCCCCGAACCCTCCGGCCCGGCGCAGCAGTGCGTGCACCCGACTCAGCAGCACCCCCAGCTTGAAGGGCTTGGTGATGTAATCGTCACCACCCAGGTCCAGCCCGGTGATGATGTCCATTTCCTCATCCGACGCGGTCAGAAACAGGATGGGCACCCCGGAAGTGCGGCGCACCTCACGGCAGAAGTCGAAGCCGGTGCCGTCCGGCAGGGTCACGTCCAGCATCAGCAGGTCGTAGCGGCCCGCCTGCCACAGATGCCCGGCCTCGGCCAGGGTACGGGCCGTGTCCAGCGCATAACCCGCCCGGCCCAGTGCAAGGGTCAGCCCGGTGACCAGACTTTTGTCATCCTCCAGCAGTAAGATCCGCTCCATGGTGCAGTTTCTCCTTTTTACAAAAAATGCCGGGTGCTGCCGCAGGTACGGCAGCTGCCCGGCGCGCAGTCACGCATTCTGTTGTTTGTACTGTTCGCCCCACACCCGCATGGCATCCATGATGGGCTGCAGGCTCCGGCCCAGCGGGGTCAGGCTGTACTCCACCCTGGGCGGCACCTCCGGGTAGGCCTTGCGCTCCACCAGACCGTTTTCCTCCATCTCCCGCAGCTGGGAGGTGAGTACCTTCTGGCTCACGCCGGTCAGCGACTTTTTCAGCTCGCCGAAACGCTTGGTGCCGGTGAGCAAGTCCCGCAGGATCAGCACCTTCCATTTGTCACTGATCATGGTGAGGGTGGTTTCCACCGGGCAGGCCGGCAGTTCCTTTTTGGTACACATCGGTCGTTTCTCCCCTCCGGCCCCTCGCGGGCCGTTTTTTCTATTTTACGGCACAGACGCGGTGCTTGTCAAGCAGGGGCCGGGCACCCCCGCACATCCGGCTCAAAAATTTTTTGCAGTCCAAATTGCGAGAAATCGGCGGTTCACCGCAAAAGTTTCCGAATCGTAACCGGTCAAAAGTCACCCGCCGGTAACCAGGTTACCGCATTGTGCGTACTTTACGCCGGGTAAAAAGGGGTGTATCATGGCCTCGTCAACCGGGGCACGCCGAGATGCCCCGCACACCCAATGCAATAATCCTGGAGGTACCAAACCATGTCTCTGAACAAAGTCGTTGAATTCCTGAATGCCAACCCTGTGCAGTATCTGGCCACCGTCGGCCGTGACGGCAAGGCCAAGTGCCGTCCCTTCATGTTCGCCGGTGAGCTGGACGGCAAGCTGTGGTTCTGCACCAACAGCCAGAAGGACGTGTACAAGGATCTGCAGGCCAACCCCTACACCGAGATCTCGGTGTCTAGCCCGGAGTACGCCTGGATCCGCCTGCACGGAAAGGCCGTGTTTGAAAACAACATGGCTGCCAAGGAGATGAGCATCGCCAACCCCATCGTGAAGGGCCAGTACGGCGAAGCCACCAACCCCATCTTTGAGGTGTTCTACCTGGAGGATGCTCACGGCGCCATCGCCGACTTCTCCGGCAACTCTCCCTACGAGTTCTGATTCCCGTTTCGTGCAGATCGCCTTGGAAACGCTGTTTTCAGGGCGTTTTGCCGTTTGGTACCGCAAAGGAGGTCTTTCTATGACCCAGACCGAACGCCGCCGTTTTTTGCTCAGCAGCCTGCTGGCAGAAGCCCCCGAATACCGGCAGCTGGCCGTCCCGGACGATGCCGCCGGGCAGAAGCAGCTGCTGCGCGCACTGCTCAATGTGCGCCCGCCCCGGGATGCCAGCCCGGAGTTTTTGCAGGTGCAGGACGAATACCTGCGCGCCGAGCTTGCTCAGAAGGGCGTTACCGTCCTTGAAAGCCTGACCCCCGCCGCCCGCTGCGGGGAAGCTGCCCTTTACCTGTGGCAGGGCGACATCACCACGCTGCAGTGCGACGCCATCGTCAACG
>ERZ860445.753-NODE-753-length-22173-cov-11.693281_pt1 | contig 22173 bp, 15 predicted proteins | sample MGYA00509977_ERZ860445 | MGnify/ENA primary metagenome ERZ860445 (study PRJEB30046, sample SAMN00715233) | human gut metagenome | study: EMG produced TPA metagenomics assembly of the A metagenome-wide association study of gut microbiota in type 2... | reverse complement strand
CGGCACAATAACGCAATTCAAATGTAAAAATAATTTTGAACACCTACTTAAAAAACAGCCTTAACGCTTACGTTTTGCCCATAAGACAGCCATACTTGGGCAAAAGTTGCTAACTTCGCGGAAGAATGCCTGACAGAATTATGCCAATGACCGCATTCTCATTCTCTCCTTCATACTCACATCCTATTTATCCCATCATGAAACGTTTGTTTGCTTCCATATTATTCACTTGCTGTTTGCCCACGGCATTATTGTCCGCAGCCACTCCCGTACTGTTGAAAAACAGCCACGCTGTGCAGCCCGGCATCGAAAAGGTTGAGGCCGTGCAACGCTATTCGGTGAAGAAACGCCTCACTTCGCTGCTCGACGACGAACTATTTGACCATTCGCAAGTGGCACTTTATGTTTACGACCTAACCGACAACGAACTCCTGTTTGCCCACAACGAAAAACAGCGGATGCGTCCGGCGTCGACCGAAAAAATTGTGACAGCCGTGGCCGCCCTTTATCATTTAGGGGCCGACTATCAGTTCAGCACCGACCTCTATGTGCAGGAACTGGGCGGCGGTAAGGCCCGGGTGTGGATTCGTGGCGGCTACGACCCGCTGTTCGATGCCTCCGACCTCGAAGCCATGGTGCAGCAGCTGAAGCGTTTGGGTGTGAAAAGTATCGACGGTGCAGTACGCCTTGATGTGAGCATGAAGGACAGCAAACAATGGGGCTGGGGTTGGTGTTGGGACGATGATGAAGTGCCCCTCACCCCCTTGCTTTACCGCAACAAAGACGAGTTCGTGAGCCGCCTGACCACGGCACTTAACAGCAGCGGACTGGCGTGGAACGGATTTACGAAACTCGAAAAAGTGCCGGCCGACGTGGTCTGCGTGTGTCGGCGTTCGCACCCCATTGACGGTGTGCTGCACCCCATGATGAAGGACAGCGACAATTCGATGGCCGAATCTCTGTTCTATCAGTTGGCTGCAGCAAGCAAACAGGACGGTGCCGGACGCAAACAGGCCGTTCGGCGCATTCATACGGTGGTTGAAGCCACGGGGCTGAATCCCGACGATTACCAGTTTGCCGATGGTTCGGGCCTTTCGCTCTACAATTACCTGAGTGCCGAATTACTCGGCCGGTTGCTGGCTTTTGCCTATCGCAACCCCGACATCTACGACCCCCTGCTCCGTTCGTTGCCCATAGCCGGTACCGACGGCACACTGCGTCGCCGCATGCAACAAACCGAGGCTGCAGGCAATGTGCGAGCCAAAACGGGCAGCGTCGAAGGAGTGAGTTCGCTGGCAGGTTATTGCACAGCTCCCAATGGGCACACACTGTGTTTCAGCATACTGAATCAGGGTGTGTCGCGTTTGTCGATGGGGCGTCGTTTTCAAGACAAAGTGTGCGAAGTGCTTTGCACGGAGTAGTGCACAGCATGAATTTCAGGTTTGTCTTGAAAAGCAAAAAAACGTTGCATTTCTGCTGAATATGCGCATATTTAAAAGAAAATGAACATTTCTTACAAAAAGATGCTTGAATTATTTGCATAATAGAAAATAGTAAGTACCTTTGCCAAACAGACAACCAAAATTACTTGGCACAATGCATTTGCTTCTTGACCTAACCAAAATAACACAAATGCGGCATGCCACTTTTCATTTTGTCTGATATTCCAAGCATAAATACTCAATTATATAATAGAAGTTTTACTAAAACCTACTGTGTTATGAATAAACTTTTACTCACACTTGCTGCTGCCGGTATGTTGACCACTGCAGCTACAGCTCAGGTTTCTCCCTTGTCGATGACTGCCCAGCGTATGGTTCCCAGCCATCGTCAAATTACTGCCAAGGCTCTTCAGCCCAACAAGGCTTTACAATTTGATGCTTCGGGTATGAAGCAACTTCATAGCTTGTCGCTCAACCGCGATTTGCGCATTGACGATGCCAAGCGTTCGCACAAGGAACTCAGCTACCAGGTAAATGGTGACGAGGCCACCCAATGTTATACTGGTCAACTTCAACTTGGTGCCGTTACCGGACTCACTGGTTATGGTTTCTATCAAACTTATTTTCAGGATATGATTTCGCGCTTGAAGGGTAACACCATCAGCGAAATTCAGTTTGTTGCTGCCGAAGGTAGCTACCGCAATGTTCACGTGGTAATTCTTGAAGCAGACCCTGTTAAAGGCCAAGTGGCTGTGGTTTGGGAGTCTGAAACACTCAACAACATCAAGACCATTCAGGGAGAAAAGATAAATGTTAACCAAATTCCTTGCGATTACGAAATTACCGGCGAAGAAAAAATGTTGATGATTGGCTGGTTTGCCGAACAGGTGTCGAATCCTACCATTTTGAACGCAGTGGGTTACCTTGACAACACCCAGCAGGGCTATGGCTTTAGCTTCTTCGGTATTGTTAACGGAGAATTGCGGTTGGGTGAGTCAATTGCTAATGCCGGTTGGTCGATTGATGGCGCAACTAGGGTTATTATGGCTTCGCACATTGTGGTTAAGACGCAGGGTAACTCAGCTATCAAGGACAACGATATGATGGCTGTTAGCAGCGGTGTGGTTCGCGCTAACGTAGCTGGTAAGGGTGGCGACGTACAGGTGAACATGACCAATATGGGCTTGGATCCCATATCTTCATTTGAATACCAGTTCGAATGCGATGGTGAAACCAAGACGAACAAGTTCGAATTCGAAAAACCCATGCCTTTCTATAGCGTAGGTACTTTCAACCTACAAGCTGCTGTGGGTAAGGCCGCAGGTTCCAAAGAAGGTAAATTTACCATCACAAAGGTAAACACCGTAGCCGATGAGTATGCCGACAACAAAGATAACGAATTGGCCTACAACGTCGTAATGATGGAAAAGGGTTACAAGCGTACCCCCGTTATCGAAGAGTTTACCAGCGTAGGTTGTGGCTACTGCCCCTTCGGTGCTGCCGGTATGAAGCGTTTGCACGACACTTACGGCGACGAAGTGGTGCTGATTGCCGCTCACAGCCACATGAATCAGCAGTTGCAAGATCCCATGCATGATGCAGAATATGCAAAGATGGGCATTAACTCATTCCCCACTGCGCTCATTAACCGCCAATATCAGGGTCACCCCTATTTCGACGCTGTTCCTACGGCTGAAAAAATTGCAACTTCAGACGTTTGCGAGGCCGACATGACGATTAAAGTAGGTGCTGCTCCTGCCAACAAACTGGTGAAGACCATTGATGTAACGACTACCCTCAATTTCGACTTCGACGTGAAGGCTGGCGACTATAGCATGGTTTATGCACTGACCGAAGATGGCATTACAGGTGTGAAACAGCTCACTTATCTGCCTGGCATGGTTGACCAGAATATGGAAGTGAATCCCGGCTATACTCGCGATCAGATTATTGAAGCCATGGCCGAAGGCGATCCCTATTTGATTGAAGTGTTGAAAGACGGTATTAATGAAGGAACAGACAAAGAACCAATCTACTGGTCAAAACCCACGTTCAACCACGTATCTCGCGGTGTAACCAACGCCGATGGCCAACATCCCGACAACCTGCCTGCTGCCACCAAGAACACTCCGATTGAAGTGAAGGCTAAGGTAAACATCCCCGCTACGGTGAAGGATAGAAAGAACCTCAAGGTGGTTGCCATGTTGATCGATAACAAGACGGGTATTGTTGTAACCGGTCGTCAGGCTGCTCCCAGCACCACTTCAACTCCTTCAGCTATCGAAGAAGTAGGTGCAGACGCTGCACAAATCAGTGTGGCTGATGGTGCTTTCGTTGTAAAGGCCAACAAGGCTGAAGCCGCAGTTTACAGCCTCGATGGCAAACTCGTTAGCAGCGCCACTGTTGAAGGCGAAGCCTCTCTGCCTACTTTCGGCAAGGGTGTATTCGTAATCACTGTGAAGGCTGACGGCAAGGTTTACTCTCAGAAAGCTACTTTCTAATTCAGTAGCGTAAATCACCAACAGAATAACTGCAAGTTTTAGTGCGCAGTTATTTAAAATACAAATCTGCATTCCGTTTGAAAAAGCGGGATGCAGATTTTTTTGTAAGTATGCGTAATATTCAAGTGAAAAACCACATTGACTCCTTTTCACGCATTACGTTCCCATATCGTATGGCATAATTAGTGAGCAGTTTAGCATCTGTTGGGTGAGCTATCAGTTGGGCTTCAACTTCCTTCCGTGTTTGTTACGTTCGTCCCGATTTTAACAAGAGCCCTAATAAAGTTAAATACTTAAAGTCCATTTCTGTGTTCATTGCAGCGTGAAGCCCGTAGGCGATACTCTGATTTTGAGTTTCTTCTGAAAACGCTGATTATCAGCAATTCCGAGATTGTTGAAACAAGCTCGGAACTAATTCGAACAAGCTCGGAACTAATTTCGACAAGCTCGGAACTAATTTCAACAAGCTCGGAACTAAATTCAAGCATCGCGGAGTAAATTTTTACGATGGTCGATTCTCTATCTAAAACCACTGCCAGGCATACGAGATGAATCAGATTATTTTTAATTTAATTTCACGCATACAGCAATGGCTGTTTAACATTTGTAGCAAAGGTAAATGTACAGTTGCCAAGTGTTCGAAACCAAGCTTTTTATTTGGTAGAGCTCTCGGCTTGCAGTCACTCTGATATTCATCGAAGTTAGGCTGCGCCTCGGCTCTACCAAATAAAAAACAAGCTTTTTATTTGGTAGAGCTCTCGGCTTGCACTAACTTTGCATCTGCAAATGCCGACACCTATATATAATGGGTATTTGCCGTGTCGCAGACAAAGCGTGTTGCGGCCGAAATGCTTTCGAGAAAACCGATATATTTTTTATGAATTTAATTGTAGACATTGGCAACTCTACGGTGAAGGTAGCCGTAATGAACGATAATGCAATCGTAATGCATCGCCGTTTGGGCAATGAGCCAACTGATGGACTCGCCATGATTGTGGAGGATTTTGATATTGATGCTTGTGCCTACTCATCGGTTGGCAAACCTTTGCCAAACTTGGAAGCGGCTATCAGGCACTTGATTCCTAATACGCTGAAGGTTACCGGACTGACCCCAACACCGCTGCTGTGCGATTACCGCACCCCCGAGACGTTGGGCGCCGACCGCTTGGCTGTGGCCGTAGGGGCTGCAGCGTGCGTTCCGGGTAAACCGCTGCTGGTGATCGATGCCGGTACTTGCGTGACGTATGAATATGTCAGCGCCGACGGACACTACCTGGGCGGAAACATTTCGCCCGGATTAGGCATACGCTTGCGGTCGCTGCATGAACAAACAGCCTTGCTGCCTTTGGTGGGCAACGACGAACGGGTGCCGACTATCGGATACGATACGCCTTCGGCTATCCGTGCCGGCGTAATTCGAGGCATGAATTACGAAATTGAGGGCTGCATACGCGACTTTAAGCGTCATGAACCCGACGGTGTGGTGTTCATAACCGGTGGCAATGGATTCCGATTCGCCAACGAAATGGAGGTGGAACGCAACGAATCGCTGGTAGAAATCGGGCTGAATGCCATTCTGAACTACAACCGCTTGTAGCTTTACCCCCATTTTTCTTCCTTTTCCTTTTTTTATAACTACACTTGATGACAACATTTCGCAACATACTCACCGCCGCAATGCTGGCCACGGCAGCACTGACGGCTACGGCGCAAACCAACGGTAGTAACTCGCCTTACTCGCGTTATGGTTTCGGACTTTTGGGCGATGGCGGAAATGCCTTTAACAAAGGTATGGCCGGCACGGCTTACGGTATGCGCAACGGTACGCAAATCAACTCGAAAAACCCAGCTTCGTATTCGGCTACCGATTCGCTGAGCTTCCTGTTCGACGTGGGTATGACCCTGCAGAACGGTAATTTTAAGCAAGGCAGTGCCAAAACAAATGCACACAACACTTCGGTAGACTATGTGAACGCTGCTTTCCGCTTGGCACCCAGGTTGGGTATGTCGGTCGGATTGATGCCTTTCAGCACCGTGGGATACCAAACAAGCTCGGAAGAAACCATTAAAAACGGTTTTGAGGAGGTGGTGCAAACCAATAAGTTTAGCGGCGACGGCGGATTGCACGAAGCCTATGTCGGTTTGGGCTGGGCCCCGATTAAGCCCCTTTCGTTGGGTTTCAACATGGGCTATCTGTGGGGCGAACTCTCGCACACGGTGCTGATGAGCTTCGACGATGCAAACATTCATTCCACCCGACAGGCTTACGATGCCGACGTGCGCACGTTTAAGGCCAACTTCGGTTTGCAGTACGAGCAAAAACTGAATGCCAAACATACGCTGACGCTCGGTGTGGTATATGGCTTGGGGCACGATGTGAACCGCAATGCACATTACTACAACCAAAAGGTGGGAACTACAGGCGTTACGGGTGGCGACACGCTGACTTGTGCCAATGCCTTTGCCCTGCCGCACACGTTTGGCGTGGGTTTGACCTGGAGTTTCAATAACCAACTGCGCGTAGGTGTGGACTACACCTTGCAGAAATGGGCCGATGTGAAATATCCCACCGTGGTGACCGATGCCTATGGCACCCCCTCGTATGTAACGGGTAAGGGCCTGTTTAAGGACATGCATCAGGTGAGCCTCGGTGCCGAATATGTGAAAAATCCGGAGGGATTGCGCTGGCGCCAGCGCGTGCGCTACAACGTAGGTTTTGCCTACACCAGCCCCTACACACGCATTGGCGGTGTTGACGGACCGGAGCGTTACATGGCCAGCATCGGAGCCTCATTGCCCATCATCAATTTCCATAACAGCCGCTCGTTTGTAAACTTTTCGGCACAGTACGAACACGTGAAGCCCAAAATGCCCGGCATGATTACCGAAAACTATTTGCGCTTCAGCATCGGCCTCTCGTTCAACGAACGCTGGTTCATGAAGTGGAAGGCCGAATAATTCAGTGCCTGTTGATATTTTAACTGATAAAAAAATGGAACTTTCCGGCCCCAGGTGTCGGGTTCCTCTTTCTAATTACATATAGCCGATGTATCAACCTATCGCATCGCTACGCATACTTTTGGCAGCCTCCCTCATAGGGGGGCTTGCTTCGTTGTCGGCAAGTTGTGGCAGCGAGGCACCGCCCATGGGGGCAGCCGTCGAAAATCGCGATTCCCTGCCCGTAATGGTCACCCGGGGTGTGTCGAAACTTATTTCTGATTCCGGCGTCATGCGTTACAAGTTCATTACCGAGGAATGGCGCATTTACGACAAGACCACACCGCCCAGGTGGGAGTTTTTGAAAGGCATATTCATTGAGCGTTACAACGATAAGTTCAAGGTGAACATGCACATCACCGCCGACAGCGCATGGTTCTACGACCAAAAGGTGTGGAAACTGCGCGGCAATGTCGAACTACACGACGAGGAAGCCGAAACGCGCCTTACGACGAACGAACTTTACTGGAATATGAACACGGGCGAACTGTGGAGCAATGTCTACACCAAACTGGTGGAACCCAATCAAGCCATCGAGGGTAACTGGTTCCGGGCACGCATTGTGGACAAAAGGCTGACGAGTTACCATGTAAAGCAGTCGAAGGGATTTATGCCGAGCGGTTCGGTAACGACGGCTTCTGTAGCTGAACCCGTTGCACCGCAGTCCGAAACCACCGATACGTTGGCGCCGGCCGATACGGTGCCCCTGCGCGAAGCACCTGTGAGCCACCGCAAAAAGTAGGGTAGACACTGGGGGCGATTGAGCGTAAGGAATAACTGCAAAATCAGGCTGACAAACTGCTTCGTGGCGCAGAATGACGAAGAAAGCCCGTAAAAACGGGCAGAGAAGCCAAAAAAACAACTTTTCTCTTTTAAAAGTGTTCGTTTTGCATTATCTTTGCGCGTCATTAGGCGCATTATGTACGTGCGACTGCCCTGTCGCGACCTGTGGTAACCTTGTGAACAACACAAACCGCAACTCGTGAGCAACACTACCGACGAGAATAAATAAAAAAACAAAATACAAAAAATCAATGGCAGCATTACAAACAATCAGAAGCAAAGGTGCCCTGCTTGTGGGCGTGTTGGGCCTGGCCCTGTTTGCTTTCATTGCCGAAGAGTTCTTCCGCTCGCTTGAGACAACCTCAATGGTGGACAGAAACCAAGTAGGCGAAGTGTATGGCGAAAAGCTTTCCATTCAGGATTTCCAAACCAAAGTGGAAGAGCAGAGCCAATTAGTCCAACTGCAAATGCGTATGCAGGGACAGGATGGTAACCTCACCGACGAACAGAACGAACAGATTCGCGAACAGGTGTGGCAGCAGTTTGTACAGAACCAGATTGTAAAGCACGAATGCGATGAACTTGGTCTGTATGTAACCGATGGTGAAGTGCAGGAAGCCCTCCGCCTGGGACAGGCCAACAGCCTTCAAATGGTGGCTACCATCTTCGGTAATCCCCAAACCGGCCGTTTCGACCTTGCTCAACTTCAGGCCTTCCTGAAGGATTACAGCAAAACCATCCAGCAGGCACAGCAGGCTCAGAACGCTGAGGCTGTTGAACAAATCCAGATGATTAAGAAAATCTGGGAAATCACCGAAAAGCAACTTCGCGATGAATTGCTCATGAACAAGTACAACATGCTGTTTGCCATGGGCTTTACTTCGAACCCGGTTGCTGCCAAAGAAAACTTTGACGAACGTAACGTGCAGAAGAATGTGGCTGTTGCCGCTCTGCCTTACAGCACCGTGGCCGACAAGGATGTTCAGGTTACCGACGAAGACTTGAAGGCTGCTTACGAACAGTACAAGGAACGCTTCTATACGCCTGTTCCTACGCGCGACATCAAACTGATCGACGTGAACGTAGTGGCAAGTGCTGCTGACCGTGCTGAACTCACCAAGAAGGTTGAGGCTGTTGAAAAACTCCTTCGCGAAGGTGCCAACGTTAACGATGCTCTGCGCAATGCTAATTCAGCCGTGCAGTACTCGAACCTCGCCCTTAGCAAGCGTGCTTTCAGCCAGATGCCTGACGTAGCCGCTAACCTCGACTCAATGGCAGTGGGCAGCGTAAAGGCTACTTACTACAATGCACAGGATAACACCATCAATACGTTGAAGCTCGTTGCCAAGCAGGAAGCTCCCGACTCAATCCTCTATCGTCAGATTGCAGCTGTGGCTTCTACGCCCGAGGCTCGCAAGGCACAGGCCGACTCAATCCTGAAGGCGCTGAACGGTGGTGCTTCGTTTGCTGAACTCGCCAAAAAGTATGGTCAGCGTTCTGACTCTGTTTGGATTACTTCAAGCCAGTACGAAAGCTTCGGTATGTCGCAGGACAATGCTGACTACCTGAACAAACTCTACACGACGCCTGCTAACACGAACACCATGATGACCAGCGAACAGGGTGCCGTTGTAATCCAGGTACTCGACCGCCGCAAGATGGTTACGAAGTACAACGTAGCTGTGGTGAAGTGTCCGCTTAACTTCTCAAAGAAAACTTACGAGGACGAACTCAACAAGTTCAACCGCTTCCTCGCTCAGAACCAGGATGCTGCTTCTATCGAAAAGAACGCTGCCAAGAATGGTTACATGCTGGTTGACCTCACGGCTTACAGCCCCATGCAAAATATCATTCCTCAGCGTATCGGTGGCTCACAGGCCAAGGATTGCGCTCGCTGGATTTTCGACGAAGCTAAGGCTGGCGATGTTTCACGCCTCTACGAATGCGGACGTGCCAACGACCACTTGGTGCTGACCATCGTGAAAACTGTTAACGACGAAGGCTATCTGCCTTGGAACAACGCTGATGTGAAGCAGTTCCTTACGACGGTTGTGAAGCAGCAGAAGAAGGCTGAAAAGGCCATGGCTATGGCAAAGAACGTAAAGACTGTTGCCGATATGCAAAAGGTGAAGGGTGCCGTTATGGATTCACTCTCTAACCAAACGTTTGCAGGTTATCCCATGGTTGCCGGTGTAAACGTGCCCGAGCCCAAATTGGCCGGTGTTATTGCCAAGACGGCGGTAGGAAAGGGTTCAGCCCTTGTTCAGGGTTCAGCTGCAGTTTACGTGCTGAATGTAACGGGCGAAAGCAAAACGCCTGAGAAGTTCGACGAAAAGGCCGAAATGTCGCAGGTATCACAAATGGTTGGCCAGCGTGCTTACCAGGCCGTGTTCAACTACTTGATGCTCCGCGAAGCCAAGTTGGTTGACCACCGTTACCAGTTCTAATATCAAAACCACACATATATTTGTATAACTGAAAATCCCCATGCACCTCGTTTGAAGGTAGCATGGGGGTTTTTGTTTCCTTACGTTCGGTATGGACAATTTAGGGCTATAGGTCACAAATGGTCGGCGTAAGGTAAACCGAACATGGCACGGAGAATTGCCGTTGACTCACCGTATCCTTTTCTATGGCCTCCCGCTGGCGGATGTTCAATTTTGAGGAAATACTGTCAAGTATATCCACACGGTATTCTTTTGGCAAATCAATGAATTTCATCGCTGTAATATCGTTTTTATTATAGCATAAACTGAACATCTACTGATACAAAAAAAGAACTGCCGCCACATAGTTTGTTGGCGGCAGTTTCCTGCTTTTTTATTATTGCTTTCCGGCATAACTTTTATGCATTGACAAGCCCCTGTTTTAATGATTATTTCGGCTGTCTGAGAAAAATAAAATATCAATTAGGGCATAAAAGTTTTACCGAACAGCCCTATAAAAATAGGGACGACTACTTAAAATGGCATATCCCGATTTCATTTTTTTTTGTGTGTGGAAAACGTGCCGGAATGCCGATAAATAAAGGGCTGAATGCACCTTTGAGGCTGTGGAAAACTTTCGAGGTGCGATATCAGGTGCCGAAAAAATTTGGATTTCGGGGGTGCGTGTTGTATCTTTGCATCAACCATGTAAAGGCTGCGCAACAGTATGGATAAACTGTACGTCAGCCTAAACGGATGAAAAAACAGTATTCCTTATTTATTCAGCGTTCTTTGACATTTTGTTACAACAGAAAGTAAGGCAGGTAGGCCTGCTTGAAACACATCTGTGTCGTTGGGTTTTACCTTGCGCTTTTGGGCTGAAGAGGTTGGAGTTCGTTGCTGCGGTTTAGTTCGTCAGAGCGGTTTTCGCGTTTTAGCTTATTTCTGCTGTTCATGCAGTAAGCATCGTGCAAGTTCGCTTTTGCTTTCAGCACCGCAGTCGTGTGATTACTCCTTGCTACCGGTGGAATTTTTCAGGCGGTTAGCTTCGAGAATGGGCAAGTTGGTTTCAGTCGGCACGTAAATCACCGTTTTGTCGTCTGATTTGCCTTGCTGACGTACCCAAAGATACTGGATGTAAGTGGGAGTCAGACTGCCATTTTCAATGCGAATAGCCTCAGCAGCACCCTTGGCACGTTCAATTTCGGCCTGTGCGTTCAGCTTTTCCGATTCCAAATTTGCCTTGGCCTCTTCAATCTTGATTTTGCGGTTCTGTTCCGCCTTGGCAAATTCAGCCTTTCCTTCCATTTCCTGTCGCCATACATTGTACCAGGGCAGGATAAAAGCCGTGGCAATGCCCAGCGATGCCAGGATGATAATGGCAATGATGATTTTCTTAACAGCGTTTGAATCAACACCGGAGTAGTTGTAGGAATTTTTGCTCATAATGTGATAGGTTTTTGAGTAAGTAAGTTATTATCTCGTGTAAATGTAAAAACGAAAGGCGAACTGCGCAAGAAAATGACAAGTTTTTTTGCGCGTTCGCCTTTCGTGTCTATTTTTTTTAGTATATCTGATTTTTGAGAATCAACAGATGACTGGGTGCCTTACTTGATGTTGCCCACCTTGATCAGGTATTCGGCAATCTGTACGGCATTGAGTGCTGCTCCCTTGCGAATCTGGTCGCTGACAATCCAGAATGAAAGTCCGTTGGGGTTAGCCAAGTCCTTGCGGATACGTCCTACGTAAACGGGGTCTTTGCCTGCGAGGAAGAGCGGCATGGGGTATTCCTTCTTGGCGGGATCGTCCATGAGTACCAGTCCGTCGCCTTCGGCAAAAGCACGGCGGGCATCTTCCACTTCGATGGGACTTTCGGTTTCGACCCAAATGGCCTCGGAGTGTGAACGGAGTGAAGGCACGCGCACGCAGGTGGCCGAAGTGAGGCAGTCGGTGTGCATGATTTTCTTCGTTTCGTTGTACATCTTCATTTCCTCCTTCGTGTATCCGTTGTCCTGGAATACGTCGATTTGCGGAATGAGGTTGAATGCCAACTGGTATGCAAACTTTTCAACCTTTACGGGTTCGCCGGCGAGCACCTGACGGTACTGTTCCATGAGTTCATCCATGGCAGCTTGTCCGGCACCGCTTGCAGCCTGATAGGATGCCACGTGTACGCGCTTGATGTGGCTAAGACGTTCGATGGCTTGCAAAGCTACTACCATCATGATGGTGGTGCAGTTAGGGTTGGCAATAACGCCACGCGGACGGTTCAGCGCATCCTCAGCGTTGCATTCAGGTACTACCAAGGGTACATCTTCGTCCATGCGGAAAGCCGAAGAGTTGTCGATCATCACCGCACCGTATTTGGTAATGTCGGCTTCGTATTCCTTTGAAATGCCGGCACCGGCTGAGGTGAACACCACGTCAACGCCTTTGAACGCATCGCCGTGTTTGAGTTCCTGCACGGTGTAATCCTTACCACGGAAAGTGTAAGTGTTTCCTGCACTGCGGCTTGAACCAAAGAGCAGCAGATTGTCAATCGGAAATTCGCGTTCGGCCAATACGCGCAAAAATTCTTGGCCCACGGCACCGCTGGCGCCCACAATGGCTACATTCATATCCTATAATATATAATGTGTTAGTTTTGTTTCGTGTAGTGTTTGGGTTTCGTGTAGTGTTTAGATGGGCTGACAAGGTGGTGTGCCAAACGTGATTTACGCTTTGGCAAACGATTGGTTGGTTTGGTAATATTTTGTCAGCCAAATTGCCGAATATGTAGTCCGACAACTGCAAAATTACAACTTTATTCTGACGTGATTTGCGGAATGGGTACAAAAAAAGAGACAAACGCTCGTTTTGCGGGCATTTGTCTCTTTTTCTAGCTTGTTACACGGGGCAATGAGTCTTCATCGCCGGTGTGTTGTAGGGTATTACTGGAGTTTCTGCTTAACTTCAACTTCCTGGAAGGTTTCGATGATGTCGCCTTCCTTGATGTCGTTGCAGTTGGTCAGTGAAATACCGCATTCGAAGTTTGTCGTAACTTCCTTCACGTCGTCTTTAAAGCGCTTCAAGGCATTGATTTCGCCCGTGAAGATAACGATACCGTCGCGGATAAGGCGAGCCTTGTCTGAACGTTTTACCTTACCGTCGAGCACGTATGCACCGGCCACGTAACCCACTTTGGAGATGTGGTAAACCTGACGTACTTCGATGTTGGCAGTAATTTCTTCCTTGATAACGGGTTCGAGCATACCTTCCATAGCTTCCTTCACGTCCTCGATGGCATCGTAAATTACCGAGTACTGACGGATTTCGACACCGTCGCGCTCGGCCAGCTTGCGTGCCTGCTGTGAGGGACGTACCTGGAAACCAACGATGATGGCTTCTGAAGCAGCAGCCAGGGTAACGTCGTTTTCGCTGATCTGACCCACGCCCTTGTAGATAACCTTGATGACGATGTTCTCGGTCGAGAGCTTGATGAACGAGTCGGCGAGTGCTTCGACAGAACCGTCCACGTCGGCCTTGACAATGAGGTTGAGTTCGTGGTAAGAACCCATCTTGAGTCGTTTACCAATCTTTTCAAGGGTAAGAACTTCGCGCGTACGGAGATCCTGTTCGCGCTGCAACTGTTCGCGCTTGTTGGCAATTTCGCGAGCCTCCTGTTCGGTTTCCATTACGTGGAACTGGTCACCGGCCTGCGGAGCGCCGTTGAAGCCGAGCAGGGTGGCGGCCATTGAAGGACCTACTTCCTGAATGCGCTGACCACGTTCGTTGAACAAAGCCTTTACACGGCCATAGTTCGTACCGGCCAGCACTACGTCGCCCTGACGGAGCGTACCGTTGGCCACAAGCACAGTAGCTACATAGCCACGGCCCTTGTCGAGCGATGATTCAATCACCGTACCTACAGCCTTGCGGTTGGGGTTGGCCTTGAGTTCGAGCATGTCTGCTTCGAGCAGCACCTTTTCGAGCAGGTCGCTTACGCCCAGACCTTTCTTGGCCGAAATGTCCTGGCTCTGGTATTTACCGCCCCATTCTTCGACGAGGAAGTTCATGGCAGCCAGTCCTTCCTTGATTTTGTCGGGGTTGGCGTGTGGTTTATCTACCTTGTTGATGGCAAACACGATAGGCACATTGGCAGCCACTGCGTGGCTGATAGCCTCCTTGGTCTGCGGCATGATGTCATCGTCGGCAGCGATGATGATGATGGCGATGTCGGTTACCTGAGCACCGCGGGCACGCATGGCGGTAAATGCTTCGTGACCCGGTGTGTCGAGGAAGGTGATTTTGCGTCCGTTTTCGAGCGTTACGTTGTAAGCACCGATGTGCTGCGTAATACCACCGGCTTCACCGGCAATGACATTCGACTTACGGATTTGGTCGAGCAACGACGTTTTACCGTGGTCAACGTGACCCATCACGGTAACAATTGGTGCACGGGGTTCGAGATCTTCCGGATTGTCAGCCTCTTCTGCAATGGCTTCCTGTACGTCGGCCGATACGTATTCAGTTTTGAAACCAAATTCTTCGGCAACGAGGTCGATGGTTTCGGCATCCATACGTTGGTTGATACTAACCATGATGCCGATGCTCATACACGTACCGATAACCTTCGTTACAGGCACGTCCATCATCTGTGCCAGCTCGTTGGCTGTTACGAATTCCGTCAGTTTCAGGATTTTGCTTTCAGCCTTGGCTTCGCGGCGTTCCTCCTCGGCACGAGCGTGCTGCATTTCGCGTTTTTCCTTACGGTACTTTGCACCCTTACCGCCTTTTTGTTTGTTGGTCAGGCGAGCCAGCGTTTCCTTAACCTGCTTGGCTACGTCTTCTTCCGTAACTTCGGCTTTTACTTCTTTAGCTTTGCGGTTACGATCCTTGGCATTGCGTTTCGAAGCATTTTGTCCTCCGTTCTGGTTATTGCGGTTTTGGTTATTTCCGTTATTGTTGTTGTCGCGTCGTTTGTTGCCGTTGTTGCCATTGGCATTTTTGGGTTGGTTAGCCGCATTGTTCACGTCCACGCGTTCGTTGCCGATGCGCGTACGTTTTTTGCGCTGTCCGTTTTGTCCCTGCGCATTTTGTGCGTTGTTGCCCTGTTGTCCGCCGACAGCCTGACCGTTTTTACGTTCTTTGCGGCGTTCTTCTTTCGATTTCTTTTTCGGACGCGTTGTAGGATTGATAGCACTCAGGTCGATAGTACCGAGCACCTTGGGTCCTGTGATTTCACTCTGCGTATGGAGTTTGAACACGCCGTTTTCCTCTTCTCCGATAGATTTGGCACGTTCTTCAACGCTGGGGCGTTCGTTGTTTTTATCAGCTTTCAGCTGTTTGTTTACTACTTCAGCGTTTTCAGTAGTTTGTTGTGCTTTGTGGTCGTCAGCCATTTGTTTATTGGGTTGTTCGGCTATTTTTTCAGCTTTTTGTTTCGTGGTGTTATCTGCAGGTTTGTTGACAGCTTTTTTAGCATGGTTGTTATCGAGGTCAATTTTTCCTTTTGCCACGATGTTTGGGCGCATATCTTCGGGCACCACAGTTTTTATCATCTCCGGTTCCTGTTTTTTGCTATCCTGGGCAGAATGTGCATGCTTTTTATCCTGTCGGTTCTGTCGCATTTCCTCCGCCTTGTCGCGCAGGTTTTTGTCAGCCCCGTATTCGTTTTTAAGCAAGTTATACTGCTTGTCATCCAGTTTTTGGTTCAAGCTGTTTTCATCGTCGATGGGACAGCCCTTTTGTTTCAGGAAATCGGCTATGGTTTGAAGTCCGACGCCAAATTCTTTGATTGCTTTATTTATTCTGATACTCATGCAGTTTGTTTTTGGAAAATAGAGGATTGGTATGAAAAAGGTAAGGTTTGGGAATGAAAGCAAGAGTTGAACCCACAGTTGCACAGAAACAATTTACGCACCGTTATTGCGGTTTGTTTCATGTTTCGGTGCAACCGCTTGTTCGCTCGGGATAAGGGAAAATGCTGCTGAACGTGTTGGGGAATCTGTATGTACCATCAAGTATGCCATCCTTGCGTCAAGCCCTACAGTTTACAATAGGTGCGTGCGCGGTGTGCAAATCCATCAGGTTCTTCCGTGTGACCAGAAGCAAATTCCTCAATCCTTATATTCCCCAATCCTTCAATCCACTAACTTTCCTTTCCTGCGTTGTCTTCGGCAGGAGTGTTGTCGCCTTCAGCCTCTGCGGGTTCAGCAGCCTCAGCAACCGCTTCGTCGGCAGCCGGAGTTTCGGTAGCCGTATTAGCTTCAGGCGCATTGTTATCCTCCTCGAATTCTGCTTTCAGCACGCGCAGCACGTCGTCGACGGTGTTTTCTTCGAGGTCAGCCTTTTCGATGAGCATTTCGCGCGGTGCGTTGAGCACCTCCTTGGCCGTTTCAAGTCCGATACCCTTGATGGCATCGATTACCCACTGATCAATTTCGTCGGCAAATTCATTGAGGTAGATATCCTCAGTTTCCTTTTCGCCGTCCACTTCGCGGAACACGTCGATGGTATATTCGGTAAGCATCGAAGCCAGTTTGATGTTCATACCGCCTTTACCGATAGCCAGGCTCACCTCTTCGGGGCGCAGGTACACGTCAGCCTTTTTATCTTCGTTGTTGAGCTGGATGCTCGACACCTGAGCCGGGTTCAGTGCACGCTGGATAAAGAGTTGCGGGTTCGAAGTATAGTTGATAACGTCAATGTTCTCGTTGTGCAGTTCGCGCACGACACCGTGAATACGGCTACCCTTTACACCGACACAGGCACCCACCGGGTCGATGCGTTCGTCGTAGCTTTCGACAGCGATTTTGGCACGTTCGCCCGGGATGCGAGCCACGCGGCAAAGTTTGATTAAGCCTTCGGCGATTTCGGGAATTTCGTTTTCGAGCAAGCGCTGCAGGAACACGTTCGACGTTCTCGACAAATAGATTTTCGGGTTACCGTTCGTATTGTCAACGCGGTCGATAACCGCTGTCACGTTGTCGCCCTTGTGGAAGAAGTCGCGAGGAATTTGCTGCGATTTGGGCAAGTAAAGTTCGTTCTTTTCCTCGTCCATGAGCAAGGTTTCGGTTTTCCAAGTTTGGAACACCTCAGCCGTGATGAGTTCGCCCACGCGGTCTTTGTATTTGTTGTAGAGCGCATCGTGTTCGAGTTCAAGGATTTTGCTAGCCAGCGTTTGACGGAGTGTCAGGATGGCACGGCGTCCGAAGTCGGCCAGATGAATTTCCTCGGCCACATCTTCACCCACCTCGTAGTCCGGATCGATTTCGCGTGCCTTGCTCAGAGCGATTTGCTTGTTAGGGTCCTCCACGTTGTCATCTTCCACAACGACACGGTTGCGATAGATTTCGCAGTCCCCCTTTTCGGGGTTTACGATAACGTCAAAGTTTTCGTCCGAGCCGAAAATTTTGGCAATCACGCTGTGAAAGCTCTCTTCGAGCACACCGATCATGGTAGTGATGTCGATATGCTTGTTTTTCTTGAAATCTGTAAAGGTTTCGATGAGACTCACCGTCTCAGTTTGTTTTTTAGCCATGTTTGAGCGTGTGTGAGATTTTTTACTTAAAGTCGATAAGATACTTCGTCCACTTCACCTCGGCATACGTAAAGCTAAGGTCTCTGCTGACGAGTTTGGGGCGTTTGGCCCCTTCTTCGCGCACCTTTTCTTCGATGGTGAGCGTAAATCCTTCGGGAGTAACATTTCCGAGTACTCCTTTGAGTTTGCGTCCGTCGCAGCTTAACACCTCAACCTTTTCGCCCGAGTGAATTTCATACTGGCGTAAAACCTTGAAGGGTTGTCCGATGCCTGCGCTGCCGACTTCGAGTTCGAAGTCTTCCTCTTCACGATTCAGGTGGCTTTCGATGAAACGGCTCAGTTCTACGCAGTCTTCAATCCATACCCCTTCTTCGTGGTCAATCTCCACGACGATGCGGTCGTCAGAGCTTACGGTCAAGTCGGTCAGAAAGTAATCCTTACCTTCCAACCACTGGTCTACCAGATTCTTTACAAAGTTCTTGTCGATCATTCTTTTGATTCAATTTCCAGCCACGCCCTTTTGTCACATATTGCACATTGTGGCCCATGGCTTTTGAAATTGTTATGGATGTGTTGAAATAATTAAAAAAGAAGTGAGGAACTTACTGAAAGCCCCTCACTCATTCTTGCTTGCAAATTTACGAATAATTTAGTTTGTGTGCAAATATTTGGTACACAGTTTTTCGATGTTTGTGTTAAAATTCACCGCTTCTTCATTTTTTGGGTGTGATTTTCTTTTCGAAGTGCTGATAGTCCTTGGAATGCCGCCAATCGCCGCCCCAGGTGAAACCATGCTGTCGGAACAGGCGGTAGCAAAGGTCATTGCGCGAGATTTTGTATGGAAATGCCGCCTGTCGATTCGCGTAGCGTTTGGCAACAGCCGGTTCCACCTTGCCGTTAGCCTTGACAAAGGGGTTGTAAAGCGGGTTAATGTCGATGGCCCTTCCGTAGCTGTGGTTCGACAGTTTTCGGGTACCCGCAATGTAGCGGAAGTTGAAGGCCGAAGTGTTGTTAGCCGTCATAGAGCGCGTATCGTCCGCCTCATAGTGGTCAATCAGCCGCATGCGCTCAATAGGGTAGTGTGCCGCATGCAGTGCCCGGAATATGCTGACCAAGTCGGTCGCAATGTCGCGGTGGCACACCAGTTCGCCCCGGTGTTCGCGTCTTTCGGCATCGAAGTGTTTTACGCAAACGTAGCGCAGACTGCTGCGCTTCACGGTGCAGTTCTTTTTGTAACTCCGATTCTGCATCAGCCGGAAAATGCTATCGGGAATTTCTGTGGCATAAAAATCCTTGTCGGCGTTTTGCGCCCGGCCGCTCAGTGTTGTCAGGAAGCACAGCAACACCAGGAGCCGCAGCCCCGGAAATGTAGGTATAATTGACATTTTTGTTGGGATAAAAACACGTATTCAAGCGACACAAAGGTACAACTTTTTTGCCACATTCTCTGGCTAAAAATACCTCTTCGTGTTAATTTTAACTCCGTTAACCGCCCCTACGTCCAATATTTTTTGCAATTTTGCCCATTACACCGAATGCCCTCCCCCCAGTAAGCTGCTTTTGCCATTTCGGGCAATCCGGCAGTTAGTCTGGCATTTGCGTTGAGTTTTCCAAATAGTTTTCTTCTTTTAAAACCTTACGCCCGTGCCCATAACCGACCCTACCTGGATATTTTTTACCGTACTTTCCATCATACTGTTCGCCCCCATGCTGCTCGAACGCCTCCACATCCCCTCGGTAGTGGGCATGATTTTTGCGGGTATACTCGTCGGTCCTCACGGTTTCGGCGTGTTAGAGCGCGACAGCAGTTTCGAACTTTTTGGCAAGGTCGGTATTTATTACATCATGTTTTTGGCCAGCCTTGAAATGAACCTGCAGGATGTGCAGCGCATCAAGGGGCGCGCCGCCGCCCTGGGTCTGTTGGGTTTCATTATTCCCATGGTCTTAGGCTATGTGGCCAACACAGCCCTGCTCGGTTTCGGTGCCGCAGCCGCCATACTCATGGCCGCCATGTACGCCTCGCACACCCTCGTGGCCTATCCCATTGTGCTTCGCTATGGTCTGTCGCGCCTCACCAGCGTCAGTATAGCTGTGGGCGGAACCATTGTGGCCGATACTCTGACCCTCCTGGTGTTAGCCGTCGTAGGCGGTATGATGAAAGAAAACGTCACCGGGCTTTACTGGGTGTGGCTGGTGGTTAAAGTCATACTGCTCGGACTCCTTATTATATATGCCTTCCCCCGTTTAGGCCGCTGGTTTTTCCGTCGTTACGATGACAGCGTCGTGCAGTACGTCTTTGTGCTCACCCTTGTATTCCTCGGCGCCGGCCTCATGGAATTTGTCGGTATGGAGGGTATTCTCGGAGCCTTTCTCGTAGGTTTGGTGCTCAACCGCCTCATACCTCCCGGTTCGCCGTTGATGAGTCACATTGAGTTTGTGGGCAATGCCCTGTTCATTCCCTATTTCCTTATCGGTGTGGGTATGCTCATCAATCTCCGTGCCCTTATCGATCACGACGGAGCCATTATCATAGCCGCCGTTATGGTCGTAGTCGGATTGCTCAGTAAATGGCTTGCCTCCTTTTTCACCCAGAAAATGTTTCGCATGTCGGTCGACGAACGCAACCTTATGTTCGGCCTCAGTGCCTCACGTGCCGCCGCCACTTTGGCCGTAGTGCTTGTGGGCTACCGCATCATTCTTCCCGACGGTAGCCGCCTGTTGGGCGAGGACGTACTCAACGGCGCCATGGCCCTGATACTCGTCACCTGCATCGTCAGTTCGCTCGTCACCGAACACACCTCGCGTCGCCTTGTATTGCAGCAGCGTGCCGGGGTTAACACCTCGCCCGATTCGGGCATGGACTCGCCCGACCGCATTCTCATAGCCCTGAACAATCCCGAAACCATGCCCCCGCTTGTCAACCTGGCACTCATGATGCGAACGCCCAATAAAGTAGCTCCACTCATGGCTGTGAATATTGTGCTCGAAGGCGACCCTTCGGCGCGCCAGCAGGGTTTGCAGCTGCTTGAAAATGCCGAAAAAATGGCCGCTTCAACCAATGTGCGAATCCAAACTTTCAGCCGCTGGTCGGTCAATGTGGTCAGTGGTATATCGCATACGGTGAAGGAAAATGCCATATCCGACCTCGTGTTGGGTCTGCACCAAAAAGCACGCCTCACCGATTCGTTCTACGGTAAACTCAGCACCGACCTTCTTACTGCCGTCGAGCGCCAGGTAATGATTTATCGCGCCATCATTCCCATCAATACCGTGCGCCACATTCATCTGTTGGTGCCCCACAAGGCCGAATTTGAGCAGGGATTTGTTCATTGGATGAAACGATTGGCACTGCTTACGCGCCAAATAAGTTGTGGTGTTGAAGTGCACGGTTGTGCCGACACGTTGGCCGCCATGAAGCGGTATTGGGACAAGCACGAACCCAATTTGCAAGCTATATATCACGAATACGTGTCGTGGACCGACCTCTTACCATTGGCGCACGACACCCGTCCCGACCATTTGGCCGTATTCGTTTGTGCGCGTCGCGGCACTATTTCCTATCACAATTATTTGGAACGCCTGCCCGATCAGATAGAGCGTTACTTTTCGGCCCGCTCCGTATTGTTGCTTTACCCCATGCAGCCCGCAGCCGATGCCACCATCGTGGCCACCAGTTTCCGCGCCGGCGTACCTTTGAAGGTAAGGTAAGTGATTTTCTGAAGCATATATACTTGATGACTAAGTACATCTCGACTTTCGATGAACCGGAATGGTAATCGAAAGTCGAGATTTTTTTTGCTCCATGTTCAAGGTCAAATCAAGCGTCAGATAATTTAGAGTGGGAAATAGCTTCATTTTCCTTTCAAAGCTCTAAAGGCCCACCCGGTTTTGATTCCCCAGATAGGATAAGCCGAAATCCGAATTTTTTCATGATGTTTTCAGAGAGTCGGCTTTCCCCTTATGACATGTCTACTGGGTGGAAACAAGGTGTAACTCCCAACACCGCATGCGTGTTTCAGACAGGCCTACCTGCCTTACTTTCTGTTGTAGCAAAATGTCAAAGAACGCAGAATGAATAAATAAGGAATACTGTTAAAACGGCTTACGAATACGCGGAACACCTATTAAGTTCGTATAGAGGAGTTTAAAAACTGGTTTGGCGATTGGCAGGATTCAGACGAATCGTCGCAAGTGGTTGATGAAAACGGAGAACTGCTTGTTGTGTATCATGGAACGAACTCTGATTTTACAAACCTTTGCACCCGACCTGTTAAATGGAGAAATTCTTGGTAAGTGAAAAGATTGTAAAAATGGAAGAAACGTTCGGGGGCGTTTTTTAGCAGGTTTACTGATTGAGCGGCGTAGAAGATGAATTACTTCCGCGCTAGTCGAAATTAGTTCCGAGCTTGTGCGAATTAGTTCCGAGCTTGTTGAAAATAGTTCCGAGTTAGTCGTCCCTTAAGAATATCTTTTTCTGTTGATATTCAGTAATTTAGTCTATA
>ERZ860445.750-NODE-750-length-22237-cov-8.026057_pt1 | contig 22237 bp, 15 predicted proteins | sample MGYA00509977_ERZ860445 | MGnify/ENA primary metagenome ERZ860445 (study PRJEB30046, sample SAMN00715233) | human gut metagenome | study: EMG produced TPA metagenomics assembly of the A metagenome-wide association study of gut microbiota in type 2... | reverse complement strand
CCCGCAACGGTCAGGCCATCCGCTTCAACGAAGCCGATGCACGTCCCATGGGCCGCAGCGGCCACGGCGTGCGCGCCATCCGTCTGGCCGAGGGCGATGAAGTTGTGGGTGTGTGCATCTGCCGCGAGGGCGGCACGGTGCTCACCGTCACCGAGAACGGCAAGGGCCGCCGGTCGGACATCGACACCTACCGCATCACCGCACGCGGCGGCAAGGGCATCCGCAACTACGATGCCGCCAAGGATAAGGTGGCTGCGGTCAAGATCGTGGACGACGTGGACGATGTGCTGCTGAGCAGTCAGGAGGGCATCATCATCCGTCTGCACGCCAACGAGATCCCGCTGCAGAGCCGCTACGGTTCCGGCGTGCGGGTGATGCGCTTGGGTGAGAACGATAAGGTGATGGTACTTGCCCGCACCGACCACGACGACGAGGCCCAGACCGAGCAGATCGACACCTCCGATGCCGATGCCGAACCCACCGCAGAGCAGCTTGCCGCCATGGAAGCTGCGGATGCTGCCGCCGCTGCAGAAGCCCCGGAAGCAGACGATAAGGGCGAAGAGTAAACCTTGAAAACACAATAAGATTTGAAAGAAGCCGCCGCGCAGAGATTTCTGTACGGCGGCTTCTTTTCAAATCCATCCAAACCATGTATAATAGAAATAGCGTGTGAGGAATAAAAATAAACACAGAAAGTGGTTTAAGGAACATGACAGAGCAAAAAAAATCCCCGGAGATCAGCATCATCGTGCCGGTGTATAAGGTGGAAAAATACCTGAACGAATGCATTGATTCCATTCTGGCACAGACCTTTACGGATTTTGAGCTGATTCTGGTGGACGATGGCTCCCCGGACAACTGCCCTGCCCTGTGTGATGCAGCGGCGGAAAAAGACAGCCGCGTGCGGGTGATCCATAAAATCAACGGAGGTGTAAGCACAGCTCGCAATGCGGGTTTGGCAGCTGCACAGGGAAATTGGATCGGCTTTGTGGACCCGGATGACTTTGTAGACAAGACTTACTACGAAAAAATGCTGCGGGCAGCAAAGCAGGCAGGTGCTGAACTTGCAGTCTGCAACGAAGTTTTTATGGAAGAGGATGGAAGTCTTTGTGATTATCAGGAACAGCCTTTACGTACAGAAGTGCTTTCCCGTGAGGAAGCAATACACCGCATCCGCCTTACGCCGTTGATTCAGGCAGCAACAAGACTGCATCGGAGAGATGTGCTGGAAGGAATCGTTTTTCCTGTGGGCAAAAACTATGAAGATGCATTTACCACACCGGAAATCATTGAACATGCAACAGCTGTGGCTTGTATAAAGGAAAAACTGTACCATTACCGGCTGCATCCGGCAAGCATTATGCATGGAAAGGTCACCTTGAAAAATCTGGATGAGATCGATGCAAACTACGGCCTTCTTGCTTGTGCACTCAAGTATGGAAAAAAAGACACAGCATTCCTGCAGTATGTACTGATGAAACGCATGCTCCGAAACACAAAAAAAAGTCTGCCACCCAAACAGAGAAACAGTGAACGGGTTCAGCAGGCGGAAGCGTGCTTGAAAAAAGCAGGCAGAGAGGTTCGTCAACAGGGGGCCTGTACCCTGCGCAACGCAGCAGAAACCGCACTCTGCATTGCAAACCCGCAGTTCTACTTCAACTTCAAGTACCGGAAATAAAACTGAATTCCGAATGGGAGAAATACTGTGAGTGAAAGAACAGAAAGTGGAAGACCGGAGATCAGCATCATCGTGCCAGTGTATCAGGTGGAAAAATATCTGAATGAGTGCATTGATTCCATCCTCGCTCAGACCTTTACAGATTTTGAACTGATCCTTGTGGATGATGGCTCACCGGACAACTGCCCTGCCCTGTGCGATGCAGCAGCAAAAAGGGACAGCCGCGTGCGGGTGATCCATAAGCAAAACGGCGGTGTAAGCACAGCCCGCAATGCGGGTCTGGATGCAGCACAGGGAAATTGGATCGCATTTGTGGATTCGGATGATACAGTAGCACCAGAATATCTGGAAAAAATGCATAAGGCAGTGCTGGAAACAGGTGCAGATTTTGCAATCTGCAGCAGTCAGTGCATTGATGAAACGGGCAAAACGCTTGCAGGCGGAGAACATCGCCTTTTGAACGAGTTTTTGCCGCAGGAGGAAGTTCTGCGCCGGATGGTGGTGTCGGATTTTCAGGTTCCGTGGAATAAGCTTTATCGCCGAAAACTGCTGGAAAATCTGCGCTATCCAGAAAACAAGGCATTTGAAGATACCTGTCTCATGCCGGTCATTTACGCAAGAGCGGCTTCTGCCTGCGGTGTATGGGATTTTTTATACAATTACCGCATCGTTACCGGCAGTGCCATGCACCGCAAGACTACCTTGAAAACACTGGACTGGGTGGAAGCATGGTACCGCCTGTTTGATGTGCTGTACCAAAACGGCATCCGGGATGCTTTGTGTGCAGCCTATCGCCCGATTTTGACTGCCGTGTGGGACATCTGGCTGCACCTGACACCGGAAGAGCGCAAAAGCCCCCGGATGAAGGAAGCCTTTGCGTATGAGCGTACAGCCCGCCATCGGCTGATACAAGCCCGCGGCGTAACACTAAAAAATTTGTGGGCGGCAGTGGTTTGCGCTGCATCGGCCTGCAGTTATCTGGATCTATGCCGCAAAAGGGCGGAAAGACGGCAGAAAACGACCTGAAGCAATGAGGAGTTTATTGTGCAGGAACAACATAAAAAACAGCCGGAGATCAGCATCATCGTGCCGGTATATAAGACAGAGCGTTTTCTGAGCGCCTGCATCTCTTCCATCCTTGCCCAGACCTTCACGGATTTTGAGCTGATCCTGGTGGACGATGGCTCTCCGGACAGCTGCCCTGCTTTGTGCGATGCCGCAGCGGCAAAGGACAGCCGCATCCGGGTCATCCACCAGAAGAATCGTGGCCTGAGCGTGGCACGCAATGCCGGGCTGGACGCGGCAGAGGGCGAATGGATCGCCTTTGTGGATTCAGACGACACCATCACGCCGGACTTCTGCACAAAGCTTTACCATGCGGCGCAGGAGGCCGGTGCACAGATGGCCGTGTGCAATTACCGGCAGGTGGACGAAGCCCTGACCCCCATCCGGGAGCAGTATCTGCATGTGCGGCGGGAGGTGCTGACCCCGGAGCAGGCGTTGGAGCACAGCACCCTTCTGCCCTACATGGTGGTGTGGAACAAGCTGTACCACCGCAGCATTTTTGCGCAGCTGCGCTTTGCAGAGGGCAAGCTGAACGAGGACACCCTGCTGATCGCCTACGCCTACGAAAAAGCGGACAGAATCGCGAATATCCCGGATGCGCTGTACCTTTACCGCAAGGTGGCGGGCAGCATCGTCAACAGCAAAGTCACCCTGCGCAATCTCGACCGTGTGGAAGCAAACTATACCGTGTTCGAGTGCGTCCGCCGCCATGGCATCACGGGTTCGCTGTGTGAGCTGTACTGGGCACTGCTGCACTCCCTGATCGATGTGGGAATGCACCTGACCGCCGAAGAGCGCCGGAGTGCCCGGATGCAGCAGGCGCGGGAGTACGAGCGCTGCGCCCGCCGGGCCTTGCGTCAGGAACATGCTGTTACCCTGAGGGCACTGGGCAACACCCTGTGTTTTATTATTTCACAGGACTGGTATTTTGCCCGCCGATGGAAAAATACCGTGTAACCGCGCCGGTTTGTCTGGACTTCCCTGCAAAGATATGCTACAATGGCAAAACAATCACAAATACCCGTGGGGGAGTAGCAGGCGCTTTTGCAGGGCGCAGCAAGTCAACATAATGACCATTGGTTCCGGTCTGGCTTGCTTTCATTTGCGAGACTCATGTGTTTTTGGCGCATAGAACAGCGCCCGTGCACATGGAGTTGGTTTCAAAAAAATCACCCGGTCCCGGACGTACATGTGCGCCCGTGACCGGGTTTTGTATTGCCCGATATTCTGGTCAGATTCAGGAGGCAGACAATATGGAATGGAGTTTTGTATTTTTCCTCAACAGTGCCCTGCTGGGCGTGGGCCTTGCAATGGATGCGTTCTCGGTGTCCATGGCAAACGGCCTGCACGACCCCCGCATGAGCAGGAAAACTATGTGCAGGATCGCGGGCACCTTTGCCCTTTTTCAGGCCGTGATGCCCATGACAGGCTGGGTGTGCGTGCACACCATTGTGGAGCTGTTCTCTTCGTTTGAAAAATTCATCCCGTGGATCGCGCTGGCACTGCTGGGCTATATTGGCGGCAAAATGCTGGTGGATGGCATCAAGGGCGAAGAGGCCGAAGAAGCAGCAGAGCTGAGTGCGGGTGCACTGCTCATGCAGGGCATCGCCACCAGCATCGATGCGCTTTCGGTGGGCTTCACCATTTCGGAATACGGCTGGCTGATGGCACTTGCGGCATCGCTCATCATTGCGGTGGTCACCTTCTTTATCTGCATGGCGGGCCTGCGCATCGGCAAAAAGTTTGGCACCAAGCTCTCCGGCAAGGCATCCATTCTGGGCGGCATCATCCTCATTGGCATTGGTCTGGAAATTTTTATTTCCGGGGTGCTGTGAAATTCAGACAGCATAAAACAAAAGGGCACGGCGCTGCAATGCGCTGTGCCCTTTCGTTTTATAAAATGTTCCACATAGAACAATTACTTTTCCGGCTCAAAATAATCGGCATATTCCTCGGTCAGCTTGGAGCCAAGCCGCCGGATGCCGCCGTACAGGTGCCGTTCCACCAACGGTTCAAAGGCGGCAAGGTCACACCGCTCGATGGCGTTCATCAGGTTGCGGTGGTCTGCGATCACCTCGGCAAGGCCGCCGGTGGTCATGGTGTCCAGCATCCGGAAGCGGCTGTAGTCGGCGTGGGCGTTCTGCAGGGTGCTCCACAGGTACATTTTATCCATGGCGGCAAACCATGTCCCGTGCAGGGCACGGTCGGCTTCGTACAGCTTGTTGTAATCCGGGCTCTCCATGACCGCAAGGGCCTCGTAGGCTTCCACCCGCCTGCGGATCAACGCCCGCTGCTCCGGGGTGCACCGGGGCGAAAAATCCCGCAATACGCGGGCTTCCACGGCGGTGCGCTCGTAGATCAGCTCGTCCACGATGCGGCGGTTCAGCCGGGTAACGGTGGTGCCCTTGTAAGGCACGATCTTTACCAGCCCGTTTTCCTGCAGCTTCTGCAGCACCACCCGGATCAGGGTGCGCGGTGCGCCAAAGCGGGCACAGAGCGGATTTTCGCTCAGTGAAGAGCCGGGGCGGATGGTCAGGTCAATGATCTCCCGCTCCAGCACAGCATAGATCTCAGCATCAGTTTTGTATTGTTCCATACCTCTCACCTAATGGAAATGCATTATTCTTCAAACGGTTTCCAGAACGCGCCTTCCGGCAGTGGCAGCGTAAATGCCATGGGCTTTCCGGTCTCCGGGTGCAAAAACTGCAGGCCGCAGCTCTGCAGGGCAATGCTGCCTTTTACGCGGCTTCCGTATTTGCCGTCTCCGGCCAGCGGATGCTTCCGGGATGCAAACTGCACCCGGATCTGATGAGTGCGGCCGGTGTGCAGCGTGATCTCAGCAAGGCTCATCTCTCCTGCCGTTTTCACGATGCGGTATTCCAGCACGGCTTCCCGTACGCCCTTGCGGGGGCGGCTGACCGGGAACACCCGGCCCCGGCGGGTGCCTTCGGCGGGCAGTGCTTCGTCCGGCCCGCCTGCAATGACGGCCCGATATCGCTTGATGAACTGCGGCACTTCCGGCTTCCCTTCGGCCCTGCCATCCTGCACAGCGTAGGCGTTCTGGCTCTGGGTGATCTGACGGCTGAGTGCGGCCGCAGCCCCGGGCGTTCTGGCAAACACCATCAGACCGGAAACACCCGTGTCCAACCGGTGCACCACGCCTACAAAGGCATCCGGCTGGCCCCACAGCTGCCGCAGGGCTGCGGGCACGCCCTCTTCGCTGGAAAGTCCGGCGGGCTTGTCCAGCACCACAAGGGCGGCATCTTCGTACAGGATATTCACAGCCTGCCCTCGGCGATCAGGGCCTTGAGCTTCAGGATACCGGCAATGGTCTTGCCGTCCCGGATCTCGCCGCTCATGACCATCTCATAAGCTTTATCCAGCGGCACACGGTCAGGGGTCAGGAATTCATCGGCATCCAGATGCATCTGGGTCTTGTGCAGGCCGGTGGCGACCCATGTATAGATCACTTCGGTGTCATAGCCAACGGTGGGGAAAAACTGGCCCAGAGAGATATAATTGTCCGCGGTCAGGCCGCACTCCTCGCCCAGCTCCCTCTTGGCGGCTTCAAAGGGGTCCTCACCCTTTTCCAGCTTGCCGGCAGGCAGCTCCCACAGCTCCTGCTGCATGGCGTAGCGGAACTGGCGCACCATGCAGATGGTGCCGTCCTCAAAATAGGGCAGGATGCACGCACCGCCGTGGTGATGCACCACTTCGCGTTCGGCGGTCTTGCCGTTTTCCAGCAGAGCAGTGTCTTTTGTCAGGGTGATCACCCGGCCCTCGAAGAGCACCTCACTGGTGAGTGTTTTTTCGTAATGCACGGTCTTCTCCATTTTATTACCCTCTTTGCCCGGCACAGCGCCGGTTTTCTATGGCTTCAGTTTACGGCAAAATGAGGTTTGTTGTCAATAAAGAGATGATAAATATAAGAGGATGGGACGATTTGAAATGCGCGCCGCGTTTGCTTTGCGCATAATCAGCGGAAAAAATATTTATAATTTCGCAATTCTGGAAAATCTGCGGAGCTTGAAAGCCCTACTGGGGCTTTCATTGCTACACAAACGCGGATTTTCCAGAATTGCCTTTTCACGGGAGGGGTCGTAACGGAAAGCAGCATTTGCAGCGCCGCTTTCTGCGAAAGCGCGGCGCTGCGGGAAACGAATCCTCTCAGGCTCACTGCGTTCGCCAGCCGTGCCTGAGAGGGTCCATTCCCCTTTTTGCGAAAAAAATTACAGGATCTGGCAAAGCAGGCAGGCCAAAACCGGAAAATCCGCGCCAGTGCTCACTTTAACGAACTAAAGACGTACAAAAGCGCTAAAAAAATTTCTTTATTTTTGGTGCGTTTGTTGAGCGGTTTGCGTTTACTTTATGGGCGGAATTTGCTATTATAGTATACAAGCAATAGTGCCTTTATGGGGTTCTCCGGTCCCATGTGGGGCATATTGCCCCGCGCAAAAGGTACCAAATTCTGAATAATGGAGGAAGAAAAATGCCTAGAGCAAAGCAAACTATGGATGGCAATACCGCTGCCGCCCATGTAGCGTATGCCTACACGGACGTGGCTGCCATCTACCCCATTACCCCGTCCTCTCCGATGGCTGACTCCGTGGACCAGTGGTCTGCTGCCGGCCAGAAGAACATCTTCGGCAACCAGGTCAAGGTCGTCGAGATGGAGTCTGAGGCCGGCGCTGCCGGCGCTGTGCACGGCTCTCTGGGTGCAGGTGCTGTCACCACCACCTTCACCGCTTCTCAGGGCCTGCTGCTGATGATCCCCAATATGTACAAGATCGCTGCTGAGCAGCTGCCCTGCGTGTTCGATGTTTCCGCACGTACCGTTGCTACCCAGTCTCTGAACATCTTCGGTGATCACAGCGACGTCATGGCATGCCGCCAGACCGGTTTTGCAATGCTGGTCGAGAGCAGCGTGCAGGAAGTCATGGATCTGTCCCCGGTCGCCCATCTGGCAGCCATCGAGGGCAAGGTTCCCTTCCTGAACTTCTTCGACGGCTTCCGTACCTCTCATGAGTACCAGAAGATCGAGAAGTGGGATTACGCCGACCTGAAGGAAATGTGCAACATGGAGGCTGTCGAGGAGTTCCGCAAGAAGGCTCTGAACCCCGAGAACCCCAAGATGCGCGGCTCCCACGAGAACGGCGACGTGTTCTTCCAGCATCGTGAGGCATGCAACAGCGTTTACAACGCTCTGCCTGCTGTTGTTGAGAAGTACATGGCCAAGATCAACGCAAAGCTGGGCACCAACTACGATCTGTTCAACTACTACGGCGCAGCTGATGCTGACCGTGTGATCGTGGCTATGGGCTCCATCTGCGACGTTGCTGACGAAGTCATCGACTACCTGAACGCACGCGGCGAGAAGGTCGGTATCATCAAGGTCCGTCTGTACCGTCCCTGGGTCTCTGCTTCCCTGCTGAAGGTCCTGCCCAAGACCGCCAAGAAGGTGGCTGTGCTGGACCGCACCAAGGAGCCCGGCTCTCTGGGCGAGCCCCTGTACCTGGATGTTGCCGCTACCCTGCGTGAGGCTGGCCTGAACGATGTCGTTCTGACTGGCGGCCGTTACGGCCTGGGCAGCAAGGACACCCCGCCGTCCTCCATCTTCGCTCTGTTCAAGGAGCTGGAGAAGGATCAGCCCAAGGAGCGTTTCACCCTGGGCATCACCGACGACGTCACCTTCCTGTCTCTGCCGGAAGTCAAGCCCGCTCCCATCACCGCAGCTGCTGGCACCAAGGAGTGCAAGTTCTGGGGTCTGGGCGGCGACGGCACCGTCGGCGCAAACAAGAACTCCGTCAAGATCATCGGCGACCACACTGACAAGTATGTTCAGGCATACTTCCAGTATGACTCCAAGAAGACCGGCGGCGTGACCATCAGCCACCTGCGTTTCGGCGACAAGCCCATCCGCAGCCCCTACTACATCAACCAGGCTGACTTCGTGGCCTGCCACAACCCTGCTTACATCCACATGGGCATGAAGATGGTCCAGGATGTCAAGCCCGGCGGCGTGTTCATGATCAACTGCCAGTGGTCCGATGAGGAGCTGGGCCAGCACCTGAACGCCGAGGCAAAGAAGTATATCGCTGACAACAACATCCAGCTGTATACCATCAATGCCATCGACAAGGCCATCGAGATCGGCATGGGCAAGCGCACCAACACCATTCTGCAGTCTGCATTCTTCAAGCTGGCTGACGTCATGCCCATCGAGGATGCCGTCAACTTCATGAAGCAGGCCGCTCAGAAGAGCTACGGCAAGAAGGGCCAGGACGTCGTTGAGATGAACTGGAAGGCCATTGACGCAGGCGTTGACGCCATCCACAAGGTGGACGTGCCCGCATCCTGGTCCAACCCCGAAGCTGATCCCGCACCCAAGGCTCTCACCGGCCGTCCGGAGCTGGTCAAGCAGATCCGTGAGGTCATGGAGCCCATTGCCCGTATGGACGGCGACAGCCTGCCTGTTTCCTCCTTCGTGGCAAATGCAAACGGCGAGTGGGAGCAGGGCGCTTCTGCATACGAGAAGCGCGGCACCGCTGTCAACGTCCCCGAGTGGGATGCTGCAAAGTGCGTTGGCTGTAACCAGTGTGCATTCGTCTGCTCTCATGCTACCATCCGTCCCTTCCAGCTGACCGCCGACGAGCTGGCAGCTGCTCCTGCTCAGACCAAGAGCCGCGACAACAAGCCTGCAAACGAGTACAAGTTTGTGATGGCTGTGTCTCCTCTGGACTGCATGGGCTGCGGCGAGTGCGTCACCGTCTGCCCCACCAAGGCCATCACCATGGTCCCGCAGGACAGCCAGGCAGATCAGCAGGCAGTGTTCGACTACTGCGTTGCCAACATCTCCAAGAAGCCTTCCAAGTTTGCTGACGATACCGTCATCGGTTCTCAGTTCAACCAGCCGCTGCTGGAGTTCTCTGGCTCCTGCGCAGGCTGTGCCGAGACTTCTTACGCTCGCCTGATCACTCAGCTGTTCGGCGAGAAGATGTACATCTCCAACGCTACCGGTTGCTCCTCCATCTGGGGCGGCACCGCATCCATCTCTCCGTACACCGTCAACAAGGACAGCGGCCATGGTCCTGCATGGTGCAACTCCCTGTTCGAGGATAACGCAGAGCATGGTCTGGGCCTGTACATCGGCCAGAAGACCGTCCGCGAGAACCTGATCAAGGAGATCGCTGAGGTTGCTGGTTCCGACAAGGCATCCGCAGAGCTGAAGGCTGCTTACGAGCAGTTCATCGCTACCAAGAACAACACCAAGGCCAACGACGAGCCCGCAAAGGCCCTGATCGCTGAGCTGGAGAAGGCTGCTGCTGCTGGCTGCGAGAAGTCTGCTGAGATCCTGAAGAGCAAGCAGTACATCGCCAAGAAGTCCGTCTGGATCTTCGGCGGCGACGGCTGGGCATACGACATCGGCTTCGGCGGCCTGGATCACGTCCTGGCTTCCGGCGAGGATGTCAACGTCATGGTCTTCGATACTGAGATGTACTCCAACACCGGTGGACAGGCATCCAAGGCTTCCAACATTGGTGAAGTCTGCCAGTTCGCTGCTGCTGGTAAGGAGATCAGCAAGAAGAGCCTGTCCGAGATCGCTATGACCTACGGTTACATCTACGTTGCTCAGATCGCACTGGGTGCTAACCCGGCTCAGGCTGTCAAGGCCATTGCCGAGGCTGAGGCTTATCCCGGCCCGTCCCTGATCATCGGCTACGCTCCCTGCGAGCTGCACGGTGTCAAGGGCGGCATGACCAACTGCCAGAACGAGATGAAGAAGGCAGTTGAGGCTGGTTACTGGAACCTGTTCACCTTCAACCCGGCCAACAAGGCTCAGGGCAAGAACCCGTTCACTCTGACCTCCAAGGCCGTGGACAACGACAAGTATCAGGCACTGCTGGCAAACGAGACCCGTTACAGCCGCCTGACCCGTGCATTCCCCGACCGTGCTAAGGAGCTGTTCGCACGCAACCAGCAGGTTGCAAACGACCGCTACGAGCACCTGACCCGTCTGGTCGACCTGTACAAGTAAGCATTTCTCCTGCATCTTCCGGGCCGCAGCCACGGCGGCACCCAGCTCCCGCAAATGAGAGGAGCGGCTGCTCCGCACTGGCGGTTACTGCGCAACGCAGCAGTGCGAAACTGTGTGTATGGCCCACAGAGTGCAGGCGATGCGGCTGAAGTACAGCCCCTTATCGCCCAAACGGCTCAACCAACTGATTTCACGCTCCGGCTGGCGGCTGCCTTCGGGCAGACGCAGCAGCGGGGTCTGAGATACCAAAGCGCCCGCGAGGGTCCTTGAAAGCACACCCCGCGTGTGTCAGGAGCATAAGGTCTGCTTGCAGATACCTTGTTCCGCCTGCTGCATAAGACCTGCTTTGCAGGGATCTTGCCGCAGAAAAAAACGGATATCGTTTTTAGCGCCCCGTTCATCGGCAACGATGACCGGGGCGTATTTTTTATGTGTGTCCGGGTTCACACAAAAACTTCCAATTTCTTCCACGACGTTTTTACACTTTCTTCATAGCTTCTTAACGAAATCAAATGTGAAAGCTGTTATACTTTTGCCATGGGAAGCGGGGCCGCAACCGATTCCCAAGTAACATGATTCCTCCTCACACCAAGGCAATATCCAAACAAAACGCCCTTTCCGACGCGCCGCAACGTCGGAGAGGGCGTTTTGCTTCTGCCGTCCGGAACATGTAAAGGCTTTGCAGGCGGCAAATAAAATTGCTGTAAATGCATGGTTTAGGGTTGACCCTGTTTTTTTGCGGCGCTATAATAAAAACGGTTCAATAGATTTTTGAAAAACGGGAGGTGAACGCAGAACAATGGACCCGGATCATAGTCCAAACCGAACGCCCGGCGCGGTGGATCGGACAACAAAAGCAGCTGCGTTCGCCTTTTTCGCTGAGATGAGCGGCAAAGCGTCTTTTTGAGGCGCTTTTTTCCGCAGAACAACAGAAGGAAGGCGCGGTTTTGTGCGCTCAGAAACAGCAGTTTCCGGGCGGCATGAAGCGGCGCATTTTTGTTTCCCGATCTGCTGCGTCCTCCGGACACGAAACTGAGGAGGTACGCCCATGGAAATGGAAGATAAGAAGATCGACACGGCGGCAGAACAGGCCCTGCCGGTGCAGGAACTGCCCGCCGATATCCCCGCTGAGGTGCGCCAGAAGCTGGCAGAGGACCTGAACGAGGAAGCCACCGAGGACCTCAAGCAGGATATGCGGGAGGCTGAAAAAGAGGAGGCCAACGACGAAGAGGTCAAGGCCAACCCCGAAATGCTCACCAAGAGCCGCCTGCTGAAGCTGCTGATCAAAAAGCAGTACGTCAAGCTGCGCGAGGTCACCGAAGAAGAGCAGCCCGCCGACCTGGCCGAACTGCTGGAAGAGCTGGACGAGAACAACCGTCTGGTGGTGTTCCGCCTGCTGAAAAAGGAAGTGGCCACCGAGGCCTTTGCCTACATGTCCGACGAAGCCCGTGACGATCTGGTCAACGCTTTCTCGGATGTGGAGCTGGTGAGCGCCATTGAAGAGATGAGCCTGGACGATGCCGCCGACCTGCTGGAAGATATGCCGGCCGGTGTGGTCAAGCGGGTGCTGGAAAAGTCCTCCAAGCAGACCCGTGAGAGCCTGAACAAGCTGCTGAATTACCCGGAAAGCTCCGCCGGCAGCCTGATGACCCCCGAGTATGTCCGCCTGCGCAAGGACATGACCGTGGGCCAGGCCTTTGACGCCATCCGCAAACAGGGCGAGAACGCCGAGACGGTGTACACCTGCTATGTGGTGGAGCGCAACCGCCTGCTGGGCGTCGTGTCGGCCCGCAGCCTGCTGCTCTCTGACCTGAACACGCCCATTGCCGACATCATGGACGACAATGTGGTCACCGTGAAGGTCACGGATGACCAGGAGTATGTGGCCCGTGAGATGCAGCGCTACGACTTTACCGCCATGCCTGTTCTGGACAACGAGGGCATGTTCGTGGGTATCATCACCATCGACGATGCAATCGACGTTCTGACCGACGAGAGCACCGAGGATATGCAGAAGATGGCCGCCATTCTGCCGGATGACGATGCCACCACCTACTTTGGCACCAGCGTGTGGACCCACGCCAAGCAGCGCATTCCCTGGCTGCTGATCCTGATGCTGTCGGCCACCTTCACCGGTATGGTCACCACCCACTATGAGCAGGCCTTTGTCAGCCTGCCGCTGCTGGTCTCCTTCATGCCCATGCTGATGGACACCGCCGGCAACTGCGGCAACCAGATCAGCACCCTGATGGTGCGTGGCCTGGCCCTGGGCGAAGTAGAGCCCTCCGACTTTGTGAAGGTTCTGGGCAAGGAGCTGCGGGTCTCTGCCATCGTGGGCGCGGTGCTGGGCATCGTCAACGGCCTGCGCATCTATTTGATGTACACCTTCCTGTTCCCCGGTCAGTATCAGAACGTCATGGGCTATGCCATCGTGGTCAGCGTGTCGCTGTTCTTCAGCGTCATTCTGGCAAAGCTGGTGGGCGGTATGCTGCCGCTGGCAGCCAAGAAGCTGGGTGCCGACCCGGCCATCATGGCTACCCCCTTCATCACCACCATCGTGGATGCCTGCAGCCTGATCCTGTATTTCCAGATCGCACAGCTGGTGTTCCACAATATGATGTAAATAATAAAGCAATGCCGGACAGTCTGCGGACTGCCCGGCATTGCTTTTTCCGGTGTGGAAAACTGCATGTTTCCCCGCCTTTTCCACACAGAAAAACGGCAGCGGCCCGGTGTTGAAAACTTGTGACCGGTTCATTCCAGATTGGAGAAAAATAAATCGCCGCTCGGGAACGGTTTGTAGAATGCAAAGAAAATCCTTCGACTTTCTTTTTTATAAAAGGCAGAATGCCCGCATTTTTGCCCAAAACTTACCAGAAAGCTGCGGCCTGAATTACGGTGTGTATAGGGCTGATGCCCTTTTGTTGTGGAAAACCCGGTGGAAAAAGTGGAAAACCTCATGGAAAACTTGCCCTTTTCTTCACAAAAACGGTGGAAAACCCGGTGGAAAAAGTGAAAAGTTCATTCCAGACAGGAAACTCCATACACTTTCCGGTTGTGCTTTTATGCCGCAAGATCCGCTTGACAGCTGTATTTTTGGGCGGAAGATGCGGCAGTTTTCCACACTGGGGCATTGCCTTGAATGCCCCGGCCAATCATGGTACAATAACAGCAGAAAAATGCGGCAAAACTCACCGATATCGGAATACAATGCGTTGGAGGCACCCTATATGAACAATTGGCTCAACCAGCTGGAGCGCAAATACGGCCGCTTCGGCATCCCGAATCTGACCAACATTCTGGTGGGCGGGCAGATCCTTGTGCTGGCCATCGAGCTGTTTGTCAACCAGACCGTCAGTGTCTGGCTGGCACTCAGCCGCTATTTTCTGCTGCGCGGCCAGATCTGGCGCATCATCACCTTTGCGTTCATCCCCTCTTACGGCGGCAGCATCCTCAGCGCGGTGCTGGGCATCTATTTCACATGGTTCATCGGCACGGCGCTGGAACAGGAGTGGGGCGATTTCCGCTATACGGTGTATCTGCTCTCCGGGATGCTGGGCACTGTGCTGGCCTGCCTGCTCACCGGCGTGACCGGCAGCACCTACTGCCTGTCGCTTTCGCTGCTGCTGGCCTTTGCCATGCTGTACCCGGAAGTACAGGTGCTGCTGTTCTTTGTCATCCCCGTCCGGGTGAAATACTTTGGCTTTTTTGCGGCAGCACTGTGGGTGCTCAGCTTTCTGGGCGCGCCGCTGCCGCAAAAGCTGAGCCTGCTGCTCAGCATGGCGAACGTCTGGCTGTTCTTTGGCCCGATGGCTTATCGTTCCGTCCGCGCATGGGTACGCCGTGAGCAGTGGAAGCGGAGAAACAGAAGGTAAGGAGAAACACCATGATGCTGGACCGCATGGAGGGCAATGCAGAACTGAAAAGCAGCGTGCAGCTGATGCTGGCAGCCCGCCGCCTGACCCACAGCGTGCTGCTGGTGGGTGAAGAGGGCCTTGGAGCCGGTTTTGCGGCCCGCTGCATTGCGGCAGATTATCTTTACCCTGCAGGCGGAGCGCCCGCTGAGGCCCTTCTGCGGGGCGAATGCTGCCGTGCTGTGGGTAAGCCTGGCGACCGCGACAGCGGCCATGTGGAGACTGGCATCGTGCGTGAAGCGATCAGCGTTGCCGGTATGGGCGCAGGCGGAAAATATCTGGTCAGTCAGGTCAAGGCTATGCGCAGCGAGATCTTCAACACCAGCCTTTCGGCCGAGGGCCGTGCCGTGCTGCTCTACCACGTGGAAAAGATGAACGAGGAATCCGCCAATGCCCTGCTGAAGGTGATGGAAGAGCCGCCGGAGGGGGTGCTGTTCCTGCTTACGGCGGATTCGCTGGCAGGCGTGCTGCCCACCATCAGCCGCTGCGTCAGCTTTGCAGTGGCTCCTGTCTCGCCGGAGCAGTGCGCCCGCTACTGCGCCGCACAGGGGGTGGACAAAAAGACGGCCGCGCTGTACAGCGAACTGTTCGATGGGCACATTGGCACGGTGCTTGCCGCCGCACAGGACGAAGCCCGCACCGCGCAGGTGGAAAAGGCCCTGCAGCTGGCAAAGGCCGCTGCTGACCGTGACAGCTATGCCGCAGCCTGCCTGCTGGCCGCCTACGAAAAGGACAAGGCCGGCGCCGCCGCCCTGCTGACAGACTTCCGCGCGGTGGCCGCTGCGGGCCTGCGGCAAAGCCCCCACGCACCGGTGCAGGGCATTGCCGCCCAGCGTGCCCTGCGTCTGGCCGAAGCCGCCATCCAGCGCCTTGGCGCGCAGGTGAACCCTAAAATCGTGCTCAGCGTGTTTGCGGCAAAGTTCCGCGCGCTGTAATGCAAAAAGAAAAACCGGAAGAGCATTGTGCCCTTCCGGTTTTTAGCATCATGATTTTTATTCAATAGTGGGGTCATCGTAGATGGGCTGATATTTAAAGGTGGCCGTTTTTCCGCCCAGTTTCAGCTCAACCGTAAAAACGCCTCTGACATTGAGGGAAGTCGTATTCACCGGGCCAAGGTCAATATAGATAGGAAAAGTTTTACGATCACCTTTGGCAACGGTTACGGAAGAAACATACTTGAAACCGGTTCCGGCGCTGTTCAGGCCAAAATTGCCCAGACTGCACACTTTCAGACCAGATTCGGTAGTACCATTATGTTTGCAGGTAAAATTACTGGTAGAAATCGTAACGGAAGAATCTGTGTTATAGGAGTTATCAATAGAAAGACCGGTGTAAAGATAATTATGCCGCCATCCGTCCGATTCGTAAGTAGTACGGGAGACCCAAGTGCCAGTCAGCGGCCCCATATCCACATAGGTGCTGCCCAATGTAGCAAAAGTACCGGTGTCAATGGTGGGCAGGGTCGGGTTGCCGGGGGTTGCACCATAACCTTCGCCGCAGCCAACCAGCATACTGCCGGCGGCAGCGACCAGTGCAGCAGCACCGGTGGTCTTTAAAAAGGTACGGCGGGTGATCAGTTCAGACATAAAAATCTCTCCTTTGATTGCAGGAAATCACAAAATACAAAAGCTGATGCAAACAGAAACTCCCTCCGGCGCTTGCGGTACACCGGAGGGAGTTTCTGTTTGGGGTATTGCTTTGGTGTGAGGAGGAATCATGTGCGGAAAGACGGTTGCGGCCCCGCCTCCCCGCAAGGTATAGTATACCCGATTTTAAGTGAAAAGTCATTACATTTCTGTGAAAAAACATCCCGCAATGAACTTTTTACAAAATTCCCCCAATGATAAAAACCAAACAGCGCGGTGTACAAAAATTCTGGTATTCCAGAATGACATAAACTGCCAATTTCACTATAGCAGACAAGACCGCAGGTGTCAATTAAAATGTCGGCTTTTTGGCGGAAAGACGAAAAAATGTGGCAAAAAACTGTAAAATCGGCACAGGGTCAGCCCTTGGCAAGCTCGGCAGCGTGAAGCTTGCCGTGCTCCACGTAGTGGGCGGCGTTGTGCAGGTTGGCCTCGATCTGGGCCGCGCTTACCTGCTTGATGACCCTTGCGGGCACGCCCACAGCCACCGAGTTATCCGGGATCACCATGCCCTCCGGCACCAGCGCACCCGCGCCGATGATGCAGTTTTTGCCCACGACACAGTGGTTGAGCAGGGTGGCGTGCATTCCGATGAGGCTGCCGTCCCCTACCGTGCACCCGTGCACAAGGGCACCGTGGCCCACGGTGACGCTTTTGCCCAGCATTACAGCACCGCCCACATCACAGTGCAGCACGGCGTTATCCTGCACGTTGGAGTTTTCGCCAATGGTCAAAGTGCCGTCGTCGCCGCGCAGCACGGCCCCGTACCACACCGTGGAACCGGCTTTCAGGATCACATCGCCCTGCACGGTGGCGTTGGGCGCAACGAACGCAGCCCCCTCGTCGCGGGGAACTTTTCCACAAAAGGACAGAAACATTGTTAAAAACCGCCTTTCTCTCTTTCTCTTTTGGCTGGTTTATGGTATTCTTTAAAGTAGTATAGCAAGCCAGAGCCTTTCCGGCAAGTAGGAGCTGTTTCAAAACAAAAATTTTTGCCGTGCGTCGGCAAGCAGATACAAGGGGGCACGCTCATGTTCAAAAACACCATCTTCCGCCGCATGACGGCGCTGGTGCTCACGCTGGCACTGGCCGCTGCTGCTGCACTGCCGGGCCTTGCGGTATATCCCATGCCCATCCAGACCGCCAGCGAGACCGAGGCGGTGTACCTGTTCAACGCCGACACCGGCAAGACCATCCTGAACCAGAATGCTGACCAGCAGCAGTATGTTGCCAGCCTGACCAAGCTCATGACGGCCCTGCTGCTGCTGGAAAGCGGCAAGGATCTGAACGGTGAAGTGACCGTGCCCACCGCGCTGACCCAGGAGTTCCGGGATATCCAGAACGCCAACGGCACCACCATGGGCCTGCGCATCGGGGAGACGGTGCGCCGCATCGACCTGCTGAACGCCATGCTTATCGTCAGCGCCAACGACGCCGCCAGCGTCATTGCCTACGATGTGGGCGGCAGCGTGCTGGATTTCGTCAAGCAGATGAACGCCCGTGCTGAGGAGCTGGGCTGCACCGGCACGAACTTTACCTGTGCCCACGGCCTGTTTGACTACGGCAACGTGTCCACCGCGCAGGATCTGGCAAAGATCGCCGCCGCCTGTGCGGCAAACCAGACCTTTGCACAGGTGGCGGGCACCGCCAGCTATGTCCTGCCGGCCACGAACCTCCGCAAGGCTGAGCACACCATCAGCAGCTCCAACAGCCTGATGAACAGCGAGAGCGCCAACTACCGGGAGTATGTCCGGTGGGTCAAGGGCGGCTTTACCACGCTGGCAGGCCGCTGCATCGGGGCCTTTGCGGAAAAGGACGGCCACACCTACGGGCTGGTGATCCTTGGCTGCGATACGCCGGACCACCTTTTTGCCGAGTGCGATGATCTGTTCGACTGGGCCTTTGCCAGCTTTGCGGACCGTCCGCTGGTGGACACCCAGACCGAGATCACCACCGTGGCGCTGACCAAGTGCCGCACCGAACCGACGGTGGCGCTGTATGCCGCTGCGCCGGTCAGCGGCTACGGCCACGCAGACGATATCGTCACCTACTCCTTCGACCTGCCGGAGAGCATTGCGGCCACCGTCAAGAGCGGCAGTGTGGTGGGTACAGCCACCGTGTATCTGGACGGCGATGAGGTGGGCACGGTGGACCTTGTGACCCACCGGGAGTACGTCTCCGACTTCCGCACCGACATGAAGGCCACAGCGCTTCTGCTGTGCGCACTGCTGTTCATCCTCGCTGCATTAACGGCGGTCACTCTTACCGCGGGCGGTGGCTCGCTGAGCCTTAAAAGGAGAAAGCGCCGCAGATAAAGTGCATGGGCTTGACAATTTTGGAAAATAAGCTATACTGAAAATACAAAGGCGCTGGCCCACAAACGGCTAGTTCCTTACCATACTAGTCAAAAAGAAAAATGACCGGTCGTGTTGGGGAACAAGAGGCGGTCATTTTTTCTTTTTATCATCACTGTGAGAAACAGTCCATGTAATTTCAAACGTAACGTAGATCGCTCCGCCAAGAAGCGTGAGCAGAAGCACGACCTGTTCAAACGTCATGGTGCATCCCCCCTTTCTGCCCTTGGGCAAAACCGGGGGTGCGAAAGATCCAAAGAAAAAATCGCCTTGCCCGGCGCGCCTAGGTGCCGGTAAGGAACAGCCGCCTGCGTTTTGGGACACAGCGCCTTCGTACCGCAAATGCGGCAATTACAGAATATCACAGCAAACTGCAAAAAACAATAAAGAACAGCAAAAGAAGCGGCGCTCAGTGCCTTGCAACAGGCTCTGAGCGCCGCTTCTTTTGCGCTTATTGGTTGAGGAACTTGATAAAGTGGTAAGATTCCACGATCTGGAAATACTTGATGATGCGCGGGTACAGGGGTTCGGCCTTTTCGCCGAACTGCTGCTTCATGCAGTCAGCAAGGTCTGCAACGGTCTTCTGGCCGTCAATCAGCGGCCAGAGATAGCTGCCGGTCTCGTCCAGATGCACCTGTGTGGTGCGCGGTTTATGAAACACTTTTTGCGCGATCGTGTTGAACACACCGGTGTTCTCCACCTCAAGGGTGATAAGGCCGGTGGCTTCGTCTGTGTGCCAGCGCAGGGTTTCCGCCCGCTGCGGAATGAGGTCCAGATAGTTGATGGACTGCTTTTTCTTACTCATCAGTTCTTCTTTTTCTTCATGGAGAAGGCCAGCAGGCATGCGATCATCACGATCATCAGAACCACGCCGCCAATGTTGCCCAGATCAATGCTCAGGGCAGTGCTGATGCCGAACACGGCAAACACAGCCAGCAGGATGCCCACAAGGCCCTCGCCTGCGATCATACCGGCACAGAACAGGGTGCCGCGGGTGGTCTGCTCTTCCTTGAGCTTCGCGTCAACATTCTTGCGGCTGTCCATGAACCAGCGCACCGCACCACCGATCATGATGGAGGTGTTCAGGTAGATGGGCAGATACAGGCCGATGGCAAAGGGCATCACGGGGATGCGCAGGACCTCCAGAGCAATGGCAAGGAACACACCGGTGAACACCAGGTTCCAGGGCAGGTTGCCGCCCATGATGCCCTCGACGATCATCTTCATCAGGGTAGCCTGCGGTGCGGGGACCTCGGCACCGCCGTAGCCCCATGCGCTGTCCAGCAGGTACAGCACACCGCCGATGGCCAGACCGGCGGCAATAACGCCGATCAGCTCACCGATCTGCTGCTTGACCGGGGTCGCACCCAGCAGGTAGCCGGTCTTCAGGTCCTGAGAGGTATCCGCAGCAATGGCAGCGCAGATGCAGATGACAGAGGCGATGGCCATGGAGCCGATCATGCCCTCGATGCCAACGTTGCCGGTGGCCTTCAGGATCATGGTAGCGATCAGCAGGGTGGCAATGGTCATGCCGGAGACCGGGTTGTTGGAGCTGCCGATCATGCCGACCATACGTGCAGAGACGGTGGAGAAGAAGAAGCCGAAGATGACGATCAGCAGAGCACCCAGCGGGCTGACGGGGATGGCCGGAGCCAGCCAGATGATGAGGATGATGAGCAGGATGCCGCCCAGAATAAAGGGCATGGGCATGTCCTTATCGGTGCGGGAGGTGCCGGAAGCGCTGCCGCCCTTCATGCTCTTCATGGCGTCGCGGAAGGTGGATACGATCAGAGGCAGGCTCTTGATCAGCGAGATGATACCGCCGGTAGCGATAGCGCCTGCGCCGATATACTTGACGTAGTTGGACCAGATAGCGTCTGCACCGCCTGCTGCATACAGATCAGCAATGGTGGTGCCGGCTGCTGCCGGGTACAGGGAAATGTTTGCGCCGAACAGGCAGATCAGCGGGATGATGACCATCCAGCCGACCAGAGAACCGGCAAACATATAGGAAGCGGTCTTGGGACCGACGATATAGCCCACGCCCAGCAGAGCGGGGTATACTTCCATGCCCAGAGCACCCTTGAAGGAGCTGAAGGCCACGGCAATGTCGGAGGGGATCATCTTCAGGCCATCCACGATGAACTTGAAGATGGCTGCCAGACCCATGCCGGAGAACACGGTGGAGGCGTTTGCACCGCCCTCTTCACCGGCCAGCAGAACGTCTGCACAGGCGGTGCCTTCCGGGTACAGCAGGGTGGCGTGCTCCTTGACGATCAGGGCGTTGCGCAGGGGCACCATGAACAGAACGCCCAGAATGCCGCCGCACAGGGCGATCAGGGTGATCTCCAGGATGCTGGGCTTGTCGCACAGACCCTCTTTTGCCCACAGGAACAGTGCGGGCATGGTGAAGATGGCACCGGCGGCCAGGCTCTCGCCTGCGGAACCGATGGTCTGCACCATGTTGCTCTCCAGAATGGAGTTCTTCTTGAGCAGGACGCGGATCACGCCCATAGAAATGACTGCTGCCGGGATGGAGGCAGAAACAGTCATGCCGACGCGCAGGCCCAGATAGGCATTTGCAGCGCCGAAGACCACAGACAGGATGATGCCCATGATCACAGAGGTCGCCGTCATTTCTGCGGTGATCTTTTCCGCAGGAATATACGGCTTGAAGGATTCTTGATCTTTCATGCTTGCACTCCTTGCGACAGCACAAGCGCCTTGCTTTTGGGGGCAGGGCGCTTGTGCTGTCCGTTTTCCGATTTCCTAAACACGCGCATCCCATCCAAAAGGACGCGCTGGCACATACTCTATTATACTAAAGTATGACTGAATTGGCAACTGGAAATGTACACAAGAAATTTACAAAAAATTCGTTTATTCAAGCATTTTGCGGGAAATTTGGGCAAAAGCGTGCGAAAAAATTCCATATGATCCAAAAACTGTACGCATATGGAGAACAGCTTTGCGGAAAAGAATGCCTTTTAACAGCGTGCGCGCCTGTCCAGAGGAAGGATGGAAAAGCTTTCCTTTTCCCTGCTTTCGGCGGGCCTTGGACAAAGCTGAAAAAAGCCCCGGGTCTTTCCTCGACTGAACCAGCCGAGGAAAATTCCCGGGACGCTCATATATTATAAAGAGTGCTTTTACACGGCCCCATAGATGCCGTGCACCGATACTTCGCCGGTAAAAACGTGCACTTCGCCGCTGTCGGTGCGCACCACCAGACGGCCCTCTTCGTCCACATCGACGGCTTCGCCTGCACCCTGCCCGCCGTCCGGCAGGTCGAAGGTGACCCGGCGGCCCAGATTGACGCAGGCGGCTTTGTATTCCTCCCGGAAGGGGGCAAAGCCATCGCGGGCAAACACATACATGTTGCGGTCAAAGCCAAAGTCGGTCAGGCCCTCGGCCAGCCATGCGGGGTCGGTGGAAAGATCCACCTTTGCGCCCTGCAGCGCCAGCGAGGTGCCGTTGGGCAGACCGGCGGCATCAAAGTAGCTCTGCGGCTGGGCCAGATTGATGCCGATGCCGCACAAAATGCCCCG
>ERZ860445.743-NODE-743-length-22395-cov-4.484154_pt1 | contig 22395 bp, 19 predicted proteins | sample MGYA00509977_ERZ860445 | MGnify/ENA primary metagenome ERZ860445 (study PRJEB30046, sample SAMN00715233) | human gut metagenome | study: EMG produced TPA metagenomics assembly of the A metagenome-wide association study of gut microbiota in type 2... | reverse complement strand
ATGGGCTTATAGCCCTGGAGCAAACCACCCGTTGGACGGGTGGTTTTGATTTTAATCTCTTCTGTTATTTGTTTTACTTTTTCTTTCTGTCAACAGCCGTTGCGGTAATGAATGCACCGCCGCCGATAACCAGCAGGACAATCCATAAAATCATATAATCGGTATTGCCTGTTTTCGGTGAGGCTGTATTTATCGGTTTGTTTGTTTGGTCAGCAGAACTGCTTTCGGAAGAAACGGTGTTTGTCGGCTTATTTGCTTCGTCATCCGAACTGCTTCCAAAACCGATTGCAGGAATATCAACGGCAGCTTTTTTGTAACCGCAGACGGTGCATTCCTCATGCTTTGAGCCTTTTTCGGTAGCCGTGGCTTCCTTGTCAATAATCCATTTAAAGTTGTGAGCGGTTATGTCAGCCTTGTTGCTGTCTTCACATTCGTGCCAATGATTCGTTTCATCATACTTCCATTCCGTACCGTAGTTGTGGTTGTGCGGCACAGAACCGTCGGGAGTTATGGTTAAATCAGTGACAGCCCAAAGAGTTGCCATAAAGTCGGGATTGTCAAGCTCAGGATCGCCCTCGGGAAGATGATAGTTATAAAACTTGCCGTTGATTTTCAGCTTGGTTTCCTGAGTGAAGTAGTACCCGTGAGCGGCCTTTACATACACGCCGTAGGTATAGGTTTTGCCGCTTTCAAAGGCATCTATATGATTTTTATAATTTTGATCCCAGAACCAATAGGAGTTTACACCAGAACCGTCATCACCTTCCCAAAATTCGCACTGGGGAAGTACATTAGGGCTGTTTTCCGGAACTATTCCCGTAAAGACAGGTTTGTCGCCGGCTTTGAAATCAATGGTTGCTCCGTCAATTTCTACAAGATCAATCTTTTGCCACGGAGCTTCAGGAGTCATGGAAAGAATGTCATTGAACCGAACGGACATACCGTCATCCGACACCTGTACCTGATTGGGATTCAAAGTGACCTCTTCATCATTGATATAGAGCTTTGTATTTTCATCAAAACGGTAGCCCTGTTCAAGTCCCAAGTCAGCAATATTAAAGGCAACGCCGTAGATATAGGTTTTGCCGTACTTAAAGCTGTCAACAAGCTGATTGTAGCCACCGTTCAGGTTTTCATCAGAGTTGATACCGATACTGCGGTCATCCTTATCCTCCCATTTTTCATATGCCACATCGGAATAAGCTGAATTGGAGTATCCGTTAAATCTCGGTGAGTCACCGTCTATATAAAATTCTGTGGTAGCTCCGTACAGCTTAACTGTGTCAAGAGGACGAACAGTGCGCATATTCATACCGTAGGTCACAACACAGGTTCTGTTGTCATCCAGCGTCATAGCAAATGAGCCTTCAGGCAGACTTTTGCCGTTGAGGGTAATATCATCGGCTGAAATGCTGTCACTAAAGATGTAGCCGTCTTTGGCTTCCAATCGTACGGAATATTCATACTTGCCATCCTTATCAAAGGAGGTAAGATCTGCATAACCTGAGGGACAATAGTCCTCGTCTGAATACCAGTATGCCACGGATTTGGTTGTGTACTCATCGGTTTTTTCCAGCTTACCCCAACATTCATAGAGAATATCGTATTTATCTCGGTCTGCGGCTGCTGCCGTGGCTGTGGTGCGTGGGGCTTCGCCGTTCTTATAGTCCAACTTCACATTTTCCACGGCGGCGGAGGTAATGACAGTATTCTGTTTTGTCGGTGTAATCGTTTTAACAGCAGGGACATACAGGTATTCCCCACTCAGACTCAATTTTACGCTTTCCCCATTCACTGTAACGGTGGTTTCGCTGTTGAAGGAATATCCGTTCTTCGGTTTCAGCATAAGAAAATACACATATTTTTTTCCGCTTTCAAATTCAGTGATTTTTGGAAGAGAACCGTGTGAGCCGTGAACGTCACATCACTTTTCACGGTAATTTTGTTCTGTAGTTGATCAGAGGAAAGAGCGGTGCCGGCCGGAATGGCAGTACCACTGCCGACCTGGTAGACGGTGGCATCGGCTTTCCAGTAAGCGAACTCATAGTCTGAATTTGGAAGCAGAACATTGATGATGCTGCTGGCAAAACTGAGAGTCTCTGTCTCGGATACATTCAGCTTGTAGTAGTAGGGCTTGTTAACATCATCGTCAAAGCCATAATATACAAACGGAATCTGGTCGTTTTTAGTCATGGTTCCATAATCTCCAGGGTAAAATTTAACAGCATACGATCCAGAATCCGCAAACACCGTAATCGGCACGATGGATAGTGCCAAGTACAAGGTCAGCAGAACAGTCAACAGTTTTTTTGGTTTTGTTTTTTTCATATTCATCTTCTCCTTTCAACGGCTAATGCCGCATAAAATGTTTTTTGGCTGTATCCGTTTGGTATTATTACCGTCCGTTACCGCCATATTGGCAGGTTGGCTGTGATGAACACAACCCCGTATACCTGTCAAAGATTTCACCATTATTTTAGCATATTTTACGCACAATTTTACCATAATTCCAAAAAAGTCAATTGACTATTTTGGAATTATTCTGTAATATACTCTTATAACATTGTTAAAAACAAACTCGTTTGGAGTGATATCTATGAAATTTTCTGAAAAATTAAACGATTATATTGAGCAGTTGTCCTGTACGGGAAAAGATATTTGTAATTTATCCGGCATTTCTGCGGCATCTCTCAGTCGATACAGAAACGGCGAACGAGTACCCGAGCTTGGAACAAAGCCTTTTGAGGATTTATGCTGTGCGCTGGCACAGATTTCCGCACAAAAAGGAGAGCTGCAAATCACCGCTGACGCTGTGAAAAAAGCGTTTGTAAGCTGCGATGATTTTGTATCCACAGACAAGGAGTTACTGCGGAAAAATTTCAACACACTCCTCTCTGCACTCAATGTCAATCTGACGCAGTTGTGTCAGTACACAAATTATGATGCGTCTGCCGTATTTCGCATTCGTAACGGCTCAAGAAAGCCCGGAGATGCCGAGCGGTTTGCATCTGCGGTTGCTTCCTTTGTTACAAGAACAATGCAGACGCAGTCCGAAATCGGTGCCGTTGCAGAATTGATTGGCTGTGATATTGATGAAATTTATGATTTGTCGGTTCGATACGCAAAAATAAAAAGCTGGCTTTTGAAACAGCCCGTGCAAAAAGCCGAAGACAACAGCGTTTCAAAATTTTTAAGCAAGCTGGATGATTTCGATTTGAACGAATATATCAAGGTTATCAAGTTTGATGAGCTGAAAGTTCCGTCCGTACCGTTTCAGATTCCGTCCTCCAAGACATATTTCGGTATTAAAGAAATGATGGAGAGCGAGCTTGATTTTTTAAAATCAACCGTCCTTTCAAAATCATCAGCCCCTGTGATAATGTACAGCGATATGCCGATGAAGGAAATGGCAAAGGATCCGGAATTCCCCAAAAAATGGATGTTCGGTATGGCGATGATGCTAAAAAAAGGACTGCATCTTCATCAAATACATAATCTTGACCGTTCTTTTGATGAGATGATGCTTGGTCTTGAAAGCTGGATACCGATGTATATGACAGGGCAGATTTCTCCCTACTATTTCAAGAATGCTCCGAATGATGTCTTTCTGCATTTTTTAAAGGTGTCGGGAATCGCCGCACTTTCGGGTGAAGCTGTTGCCGGATACCATTCCGACGGCAAATACTATCTGACAAAGGTAAAGCGTGAGGTGGAATATTACCGAAAAAGAGCCGAGGAAATGCTGAAAAATGCCTATCCCTTGATGGAAATTTACCGCAGTGAACGAAAAAATGAGTTGAATGCCTTTCTTCTTGCCGATACAAAAACAGCAGGCAAACGCCGCAGTATTCTGTCCTCTTTGCCGTTGTACACAATAAGCGATGAACTTCTCAACCGTATTCTTACACGGAACAATATTAATGCAGAGCTAAAAGAAAAGATAAAAGAGTACGCAAAAACACAAAGACAGCGAATGAAAATAATTCTTGAAAATGAAAGAATTGAAGATGAGATACCTGATTTTGTACAGGAAAATTTTACGAAAAGTCCTCCCATGCTGGAACTTTCGGGTATATTTTGTGAAGAGGATATTCCGTATAACGAAGAGGAATATACTGCCCATTTAAAAGAATCAATGGCTTTTGCAGAGCAGAACCCGAATTACACATTAAAGTGCAGTACGGCGCACGCATTTCATAATCTGAAAATTATAATTCATGAGGGACAATGGGTGATGGTGTCCAAAGGAAAAGCGCCTGCAATCCATTTTGTCATTCGTCATCCCAAGCTTCGCAGTGCGATAGAATGCTTTATTCCGCCGATAACGGAAGGCGAGTAAGTCGGTAAATTAAATATAACAAACATATAAATACCGCAACAAAACAAGCGACAGTTTAATTTCTGTCGCTTGTAATTATACTTTATTCTGTTTTATACTATATACATCATTTACCGAGTTCAAGAACTACAAATTCTGCGGACATGGGCGGAATTGTGAGTATACCGTTCTCAAGCTTTGAATCGAAAACAGGTTTGCCGTCTGCATATCCGGGCGGCATTTTTGCCTCGACTTCATAATCATAGAGATTGAATGTGCAGAAAATAGCGGAATCTTTGTCGTGTCGGATGTATGAAATTCTTCTTTCCTCCGAAAGAACATTTATAAAATCGCCGTCCCACAATGCCGAACAGCTTTTTCTAACATCGGCAAGTTTTTTGTGCCATTCAATGAGTTCCTTATTTTCTTTGCCCCACGGATAACAGCAACGGTTGAACGGATCACGATATCCCTCCATTCCTGCCTCATCACCGTAATAAATACACGGAAATCCCGGGAGAGTAAACTGCATTGCACTTGCAACCTTGAGCAGCTTTACACCGAGTTTTTTATGCTCGTCATCAAGCCTAGTTTCAGCCTGCCATTCCCTGTCCTTGCCGTCAAGCGGTTCTCCTGCCATAACTGTGATTGCTCTTTCGGTATCGTGAGTCGAAAGTGAATTCATCAGCACTCTGAGAACAGGACGAGGATAATTTTCGATTACGCTCATAATCAGATCCATTGTATATTTGCCGTGCTGACCTTTGCAGAAGTTGAGAATTGCATCTCTGAACACATAGTTCATAACGGAGTCAAACTGTTCGCCGAGCAAGAACTTTCTTCTTGCACCGTAGCTTTCCTTGTTGCTTGCGTCCTCCCACACTTCACCTACAAGAAAGGCGTTCGGATTTTCGTCCTTAACGGCTTTGCGTAGATTTTCAATGAACACATCGGGAAGTTCATCTGCAACATCAAGTCGCCAACCCGAGTTGCCGCATTTCATCCATTTTCTGACAATGCCGTCTTTGCCGTTAATATATTCGTTGAATGACGGAGTTTCCTCAATAACCTCGGGCAGAGTATCAAAGCCCCACCAGCTTTGGTAATTGTTCGGCCATTCGTTGAATTTATACCAACTGAAATACGGTGAGTTTTTGTCATTATACGCACCGCCCTTGCCGTATCTGCCCGAACGGTTGAAGTAAACGCTGTCACTTCCCGTATGAGAGAACACACCGTCATTTATGATGTGTATTCCTCTTTTTTTAGCCTCTGCGCAAAGGTGCTTAAAATCTTCTTCCGTTCCGAGAATCGGATCAACTTTTGAGTAGTCGCCCGTATCATAGCGGTGGTTTGAGTATGCCTCGCTGATAGGATTAAGGTAAATACAGCTTACGCCGAGGCTTTCAAGGTAATCAAGCTTCATCGTAATTCCCTTGAGGTCGCCCATAAAGAAATCATTGTTCTTAATCATTCCGTTTTCATCGGGTTTCCATTCGGGGAGAGCATACCAATCCTCGTTGCGTTTGAAGTCGGTACGCGTTATATTCTTTTCTTCACCGCTGAAATAAAAACGGTCGGGAAAAATCTGATACATAATTCCGCCGACAAGCCAGCCGGGAGTTTTAAAGCCTTTTTTGTAGCAGGTAATCTGCCAGCTTCTGCCCATATAGTCTTCAATTGTGCTGACCTTATACGGATCGGACGGAACAACATACCTTGTTTTATCAATGGTAGTCAGCTTAAAGTTATACCAATAAAGTCCGATTTTTTTCGGGGTAAAATTGCACTCCCAAATTTCGGTATCCTCGTCAAATTTACCGCACCAGATAAGCTCGGTAAATTCCCAGTTGCAGTCATAATCGTACTTTACACACAAGTGTGCCTTTTGTGTATGCTCCGCCTTAGGCAAAAGAATTCTGAAATGAATCTCGGTACCCTGTTCAACCGCACCAAACGGTGAACGATAGTAAATTTTTCGTGAATCAAACGGTACGGGCATATAATCACTTCCCATAATAATATATTCCGAAATGTCAATTTTGTTTTGGCGGTTATGCCCTGTTATTCGGAAAATAAGACAAATCCGCCAAAATGACGCAAAGATTATTTTATCATAAGAGAATAAATATTTCAACCGATATAAATCGTAAACAGCACAAAATCGCCAAATTTGCTACGAATGAAAAAATATTTAAACAATATTCTCTTTGCTCTTTTATTATTTCCGATTTTATATTATAATGTAAAATGATTATGTATGCAAAGAAGTCAGATTAGGACGAAAAAGCTATAAAAGGGAGATGCATTTCCTATGGAGAAAAAGAGAGTAAGCGTTCAGATTGAGGGAAGAAGTTATTCACTTATCACAACAGATGATGAAAAGTATGTTCAAAAGGTAGCAAACGAGGTGCTTTCTCACATAAGAAAGGCCGCCCAAAGCACAAAGCAGCTTGATACCCGTGATTGTGCGGTTCTTGCGGCACTTAACTTCTGTGATGACCGCAACAAGGCTCTTAAAAAGAACAAAGATTATGTTGAAAAAGCCGACAAAATTATTCAGCAGACAAATGATCTTAACAGGCTTTGCAAGGAATACAGAGAAAAGCTTACGGAGGCCATGAACGATAACACCCGACTTATAAATAATAATAAAGAGCTTGAAAAAAGACTCGCTGTTCTCAGACACGAGGTTTCACAGCTTAAAGAAAAGCTCGAAAGTGTTGGGAAAGGCAAAGAAAAAGCCGAATCGGAAAAATCAGAGCCTGAAAAAAATTCAGTTCCAAAGGAAAAAAAGACTTCAAATGCAAAAAATAACATGACAGAGCAGTCAGATGATATACCAGTGAATGTTCTGTCAAACGAGGCTAAAAAAACAGAACAGGAATTGCGTAATGAAAAACTTCTCGGTTATGTTCCAATGACGCAGTTCTCTCTGTTTGATGAAGATAAGAAATGAAAAAGATAGAAATACTTGCTCCGGCGGGCAGCTTTGACAGTGTAATTGCCGCCGTAAGGAGCAGAGCGGACGCAGTGTATCTTGGCGAAAAGGCATTTTCCGCCCGTTCCTCTGCCAAAAATTTTGATGATGAAGAACTAAAGAAAGCAACGGCATACTGTCACATTCACGGTGTAAAGGTGTATGTCACAATCAATACGATTGTGTTCGATGATGAGCTTGAAAAGCTGAAAAAAGCCATAATTTCAGCCGCAGAGGCTGATGTTGACGCACTTATTGTTCAGAATATGGGTGTAGCAAGGCTTGCACACAGGCTTGTTCCCGACCTTGCACTTCATGCGTCAACCCAGATGAGCATTCACACCGCATCAGGTGTAAAGGCACTTTATGAAATGGGCTTCAAGCGTGTTGTTCTTGCCCGTGAAATGAGCAAAAAAGAAATTGAAAAATGTTGTGAAATTCCGGTTGAACTCGAAGTTTTTGTTCACGGTGCATTGTGTATGTGCGTTTCGGGACAATGCTACCTCAGCGCAATGATAGGCGCAAGGAGCGGAAACCGTGGTTCCTGTGCCCAGCCGTGCCGACTGCCGTTTTCTGTAAACAATCAAAAGGGCGGTCACGCTTTAAGTCTTAAAGACAACAGTATTGTAAATTACCTCGGCGAGCTTCAAAATATGGGAGTTGCCTCGGCTAAAATTGAGGGCAGAATGAAACGCCCCGAGTATGTTTCAGCCGCAGTAAGAGCGTGTGTTGAACAGCGTGATTTCGGCTTTATCAGCGACAATACTCAGAAGATGCTCAGAGGGGTTTTTTCACGAACAGGCTTTACAGACGCTTATTACATTGGCAAAACGGGAAGTCATATGTTCGGCACAAGAACAAAATCAGATGTTGTTTCTGCCGATGAAAAGCTGTTTTCGACAATCCGTTCTTCCTACAAGGACGAAATCGGAAATGTTGAAATAACTTTTGATTTTACGGCAAAACTCGGCGAAAATCCCGTTTTAGTCGCCTCTGACGGAGTTCACACCGTCAGAAAGATTGCGGATACCGTAACCGAAAAAGCAATCAACAGACCGATTGATGCGGAAAAGTGCAGAAAACAGCTTGAAAAAACAGGCTCAACGGCATATAATCCCACCAATGTGAACATAAATATTGATGATGACATTTCTATTCCGCTTTCAATTATCAATTCCTTGCGCAGAGATGTTCTTGACGAACTCGATACGGCGAGAAGTGTTGTTCACAACTACAAAATCAACCATGATTACGAAATAACTTTTCCTAAATTCACACCGCCTGTGGAAAAATCCACCCGTGCAAGAGTGCCACAGACAAAGCTTTCCGATGCTTTTAAAAAGTGCGAGCTTGTTTTTGTTCCGCTTTTTGCCGACAAAAGGGAGCTTGTAAGGCTCAAAAACGAGGGCTTTAACATCGGTGTTGAAATTCCGAGAGGAATGTTCGGACGGGAAGATACGATTGCAAAAAAGTTTTCCGAGATGAAAGAAATCGGCATATCCGATGTGTTGTGCAACAATCTCGGAGCATTATACATTGCCAAAAATCTCGGTTTCACACTTCATTCGGGTTTCGGAATGAATTTTGTAAATACTCTCGACCTTTTGTGGGCGGAGGAATACGGAATCAAGGACGCAGAACTCAGTTTTGAACTCGATTTTAAGCGAATTAACGCACTCGGAGGCAACATCCCGAGGGGAATTATCAGCTACGGCTACCTTCCTCTTATGATTTGCAGGAGTTGTCCTGTCAAGGGTGCAGGTATAGACTGCAAAACTTGCAAAAATCATTCAAAAATGAAAGACCGACTCGGTAAACAATTTTTACTGAAATGCGACGGAAACTGTACCGAGGTTCTGAATTGTGACTTGCTTTTCGTTCCTGATAAACAAAATTTAACACTTTTAACATCTTTCAACATTTTAAGATTTAGTGTTGAAAACTATGTGGAAACCGTGGAAAGTCTTAACGAATCAAGCCTTTATCCGATGTTGAAAGATAAATTAACATATGGACTGTACCGCCGAGGTGTTAATTAGATTGTTGAAAATGTTAAAATAATCATTATTGTTTTGTGGAAAAAGTGATTTTTCCGTTTAACAGAGATTTATAATTACATTTTTGCAATAAATAATTTTTTTAGAGAAAAATAAAAACAGTAATGAATAATTCCTGCAAATTTTTGCAGGAAATGAAGGATGGTAAACTATGACTGTTAAAATAAAAAAGGTAAAAGACAATGCAAAAATCCCGAAAAGAGCCACAAACGGTTCTGCCGGTATGGATTTATATGCTTGCATTGACGAAAAAATCACAATCAATCCGGGTCAGCTTGTGCTTGTTCCGACAGGTATAGCAATTGAACTTCCCGACAACAGCGTTGCCGCATTTCTCTATGCAAGAAGCGGTCTGGGAATCAAGCACGGCATCTGTCTTTCAAACGGTGTGGGTGTTGTTGACAGCGACTACCGTGGAGAAATCTGCGCAGGTCTTTGCAATGTTTCGGACAAGCCTTATGAGATTGAGCCGTTTGAAAGAATCTGTCAGATGGTCATCGCTCCTGTTGTTCCGTGTGATGTTGAAGAGGTTACGGAGCTTGGCAACACAGAGCGTGGCGAGGGCGGTTTTGGCTCAACGGGTAAAAAATAAAAGAATTTCGACAATTTATCATTGCCCTTATTTGTGAAAAGATATATGATAAAAGTATACTGCCTGAGTAAAATACATTTGGGCATTACAGCGTAAAAGGAGGCTGTGGGATGTTTTCGTTTTCAAAGGATATAGGAATTGACCTTGGAACTGCAAACACTCTTGTTTGTCTTAAAGGAAAGGGAATAATTTTGCGTGAACCGAGCGTTGTCGCAGTTGATATGCGTACCGACGAGGTTCTTGCAGTCGGCTCACAGGCAAAAGAAATGATTGGCAGAACTCCCGGTTCCATAGTTGCGGTTCGTCCGCTCAAGGACGGTGTTATTGCCGATTTTAAAATAACCGCAAAAATGCTTCAGCACTTTATCAAAAAGGCGGTGAAACCCGGAATTTTCAGCAAGCCGAGAGTTATAATCTGTATGCCTTCGGGTGTTACCGAGGTTGAGAGAAAGGCTGTTGAGGACGCCGCATATCAGGCAGGTGCAAAGCCTCCCGTTGTTCTTATCGAAGAACCAATGGCTGCCGCAATCGGCGCAGGTATGCCCGTTGACGAACCGTGCGGAAGTATGGTTGTTGACATCGGAGGAGGCACAAGCGAGGTTGCCGTAATTTCTCTCGGTGACATTGTTACAGCCTGTTCCGTAAGAGTTGCCGGAGATAAGTTTGACGAGGCAATTTCAACCTATGTCAAAAGAAAATATAATCTTCTCATCGGTGAAAGAACTGCCGAGGATATCAAAATGAAAATCGGCTCCGCATATCCGGGTGAGGAAGAAAAAAACCTTGTTGTCAAGGGCAGAAACCTTGTTGACGGACTTCCAAAGGATATTACAATTTCCTCAGCCGAGGTCAGAGAGGCTCTTGCCGATCCGCTTGCAACAATTGTTGAGGCAATCAGAACCACTCTTGAAAAAACTCCGCCTGAGCTTTCGGCCGACATAATCGACCACGGTATTATGCTCACGGGCGGCGGTGCGTTACTCAAGGGACTTGATATGCTTGTTATGCAACAGACGGGTATGCCTGTTCACATTGCCGAAAGACCGCTTGACTGTGTTGTTGACGGTGCAGGCAAAAGACTCGGCAAACCGCTCGGTGTTCAGTACAAGCACGACAGATAATATGAATCGACAAAGTAAGGTCGGGCAGATTGAAAAAACACCGCCCGACCGTATTTGTAATATAAATATGAGATATGAGAAAATTTTTACATAATAAAAACTCAAAAATTTTGATAATTACACTCGTCATACTAACTGTGATGAGTGTTTTCTCTCATAACGGCATTAACATTTTTTCGGGTGCGGTAAACACGGTTACAAAAGGACTTTCAACGCTGACCGCAGGTGCGGCGTCTTCCGACAAGTCAAAGGAAGAACTTGAAAAAGAAAACGAACAGCTTAAAAAGGAAAATGCCGAACTCCGTGAACAGCTTGTTGACTACCTTGACACCAAGGAAGAAAATGCAAAGCTGTGGAAATATTATGAGCTGAAAAAGGAAAATCCGTCATACGACATTCTTCCGGCAGGTGTGCTGAGAAGGGATGCGAACGATGATTTCTACTCGTTCACTCTTGACAAGGGTTCAACAGACAATGTGGAAAAAAATGATCCCGTAATCACGGAAAACGGTCTTATCGGCTGGGTGAGTGATGTTGAACTCACAACCTGTCGGGTAAGAACAATTCTTTCGCCCGACACCAAAGCGTCTGCAATTGACAAAAAGACTTCCGACAACGGAATCATAAGCGGAAACGCTGAATATTGTGACGATAATCTCACCTGTCTGACAAAGATTGCAGAGAACAACAAAATCAAAGTAGGAGACATTGTTGTAACCTCGGGAACAGGCGGAGTTTATCCGAAAAATCTCATAATCGGCAAGGTTAAAGAACTGAAGTTTAATTCTTATGACACAACCCGTTATGCTGTTGTTGAGCCGTATGAGAACATCCGCACCGTGACCTCTGCCGCAATTATTACCGATTTTGACGGCAAGGGCGAGGTTAAAAAATGATGAGAGCTTCAAGAACTTTTTTTCGATTTTTCGGCTATTCCCTGCTGTTAATAATTTTGTATGTTTTTCAGGGCTCGGGTTTTATAATTCCCGAAATTTTCGGCGGCAGACCGCTTATGTTGATTTCACTTGCACTCTGCATTGCTTCTTTTGAAAACACTTTGCCGTCGGTAATTTTCGGTGCGTTGTGCGGTGTGTTGACGGATATTTCATTTGACGGCAGTATCGGCTATTTTGCCTTTGCACTTACGATTGTCTGCTATGCGGAAAACTTTGTATTCAGCAAATATTTTGTACCGTCATTTGTTACCGTTATCGTGTTTTCATTCGTGGCGGTGATGACGGTAATGTTGATTTATTATCTGCTGTTCGTCTTGATTGCAGGGCTTGACAGCGGTTGCGTGTTGTTTGTACGACACTACATTTCAAGAATACTTTACACATTCGCCGTGACAATTCCGCTGTATTTTCTTACGGCATTTTTAAACAAAAATCTTTAATCTTTGTGAAAGGGAGGTTCGGTATGAGATTCGGCAAAAGCAGAAAAAACGGCAAAAAAAGTAAAAAGAGCAGAACAACAGTCTGCATAATAATAACAGCCGCAATTTTTGCAGGCTTTGCGGTAAGGCTTGTCGATTGGCAGCTTGTACAGGGAAAAAGCTACAAGAGCCTTGCCGCAAAATCAACGGGATATACCGAGAAAACCGACGCAACAAGGGGCGAAATCGTTGACCGCAACGGTGTAGGTCTTGTTGTAAACACCACAAAGTATAAAATAGTCCTCAATAAGCTTTATATTGAGGAGGACAGGCTTGACGGAATTTTACTTGAGCTTGCTGATATTCTCACAAAAACGGGAGATGCAAGAACAGATTCATTGCCGATTTCGGTCGGCTCGGACGGCAGTTGCGTTTATAAAACAAGCCGTGAAGAAGATGCGGAAAAACTTCTGTCATCGGATTTTCTTGATATGGACAGGAACACAAGTGCCGATGATTGCTTTGACGCACTTTTAAAACGCTACAAAATTTCCGACAGGTTAAGTCTAAGTCAAAAAACAACGCTCGTTTCAATTCATTACAATATGGAACTTGAAAATTATTCAAATTCAAACCCGTATGTTTTTGCCGAAAATATCAGCCGAAGTGCCGTGAATGCCGTCAGCGAAAATACTCAGGGTGTGAGCGGTGTTGAAATTCAGACCTATCTCACACGAGGTGCTTCGGACCCGGACCTTGCACCGCACATCCTCGGCGCACTCGGTTCGTTGTCGGAAGATGAATACAATGAGCTGAAAAAACAGGGCAAGAGCTATTCCTATGATGATAAGATAGGCAAATTCGGAATTGAACTTGCCTGTGAAGATGACCTCAAAGGCAAGGGCGGAACAAGGGTTATTCAGCGAAATGCCGACGGAACTCTTGTTGAAAGCATTGAAACCGAGAGTGCAAAACCGGGTAACACGGTCTACCTCACAATTGATTCAAAATTGCAGAAAACCGCTGTAAAATCGCTTGAAGAAAATGTCAAAGCGGCAAAGCAGGCAGGCAAGGAATCGGGACAGAAAAATAACGGTGAGGACTGTGAAACAGGTGCAGTTGTAATGTTGTCGGTCAAGGATTTTTCGGTACTTGCGGCGGCAAGCTATCCTACATACGATTTGAACAGGTACAGCGAATACGGCACGTACTATGTCAAACTTTCCGAAAACAAAAATTCTCCGATGTACAACCGTGCAACAGTCGGAACATTCGCCTGCGGTTCGGTGTTCAAGCCGTGTGTTGCGGGTGCGGCTCTTGAGGAGAAAATCATAACCGATAAAACGAAAATCTACTGCAAACAGGACTATGATTTTTACCCCGCCAATGTGGTAAGATGTATGCACTATCACGGCAGTCTTGATGTTACAGGCGCAATTGAACAATCGTGCAACTACTTTTTTGCCGACACGGGCAGAAGGCTCGGAATTGAACCGATGTATCTGTATGCACAGAAGTTCGGGCTCGGTGAATACACGGGTGTTGAAATTGAGGAATCAAAGGGAACTCTTGCAGGCAGAGACAGCACAGATTGGCAGGTTGGCAACACGGTTTCAGCCGCAATCGGTCAGTCCGACAACGCATTTACTCCAGTTCAGCTTGCAACCTATGTTGCGACAATCGCCAACAACGGTGAGAGGCTCAAAACACACATTGTTGATAAAGTTACAAATTATGAGCGGACGAAAACCGTAAAATCGACAGATGTTGAAAGCTACGGTGATTGCGGAATTTCAAAGAAGAATCTTGATATTGTTCGCAAGGCGATGCTCGGCGTTACTCAGGACGAAAACGGCACGGCAAATTATATGTTCGGTGATTATAAAGTTAAGGTTGCCGCCAAAACAGGTACGGCTGAAAACTCGGGCTCAGACCATACAACATTCATTTGCTATGCTCCGTATGAAAAGCCCGAGGTAGCAATTGCCGTTGTAATCGAACACGGTGCAAAGGGCAGATATTCAATGCAGGTTGCAAAGGATTTGCTGGACGCATATTTTAATTGAAAATGGAAAATGGAAAATTGAAAATTATGGTCGAGAATACGATATGTTAAAAGATAAAACAAAAATCCCGACCGTATAATGGCTGAACGACCAAACATAAAAACCAAACATAAAAACTTATTTTTTGCTTTTAGCATTAAAAATCAATGAAATTATTGTGCAAACCGTTAAAAATGAAGAATAATTTTATTAACTATCACTAAAATATCAACAAAAATTTTGGCTGATAAAAATAATGTTCGTTTCTTGCTCTTTAACGGATTTTGTGATAGAATATAGCAGAGGTAGAATTTATTATGGATAATGTTATAGTTGTAGCGTCGGGAAAGGGCGGAACGGGTAAATCAACCGTCTGCATTTGTCTTTCCGTTGCTCTTGTAAAGCAGGGCAAAAGAGTCTTGCTTATTGATTGTGACTGCGGAATGCGTGGTCTTGACATTATGCTCGATATGGAGCAGGACATAATTTTTGATGCGTCGGATGCCGTATGCGGCAACTGTACATTCGGTGAGGCTGTTTACAAAAGCAAAAACAATGAGAACCTCTACCTTATGGCGGCTCCCTTTGACACCGAAAACGAACTCAGTCCCTCGGTGTTTACTCAACTTGTCAACTCAGTAAAGGACAGCTTTGATTTTGTCCTTATCGACTCCCCTGCCGGAATCGGTTCGGGCTTTGAAACTGCGGCGGCTCCTGCCGACAGAGCCTTGATTGTTACCAATGCAGAGCCGACGGGTGTGCGTGGTGCGGTTAAAGTGAGGAGAAAGCTTGAGTCAATGGGAAAAACAAATATCCGACTTGTTATCAACCGCTTTGACCGAAAGCTTTTTACACAGCTCGGTTTTTATGAAGACCTCGACAGCGTTATTGACGCAACACAGACACAGCTTATTGCGCTTGTGCCGTTTGACATCCGTATTTCGGTGATTGTTCAGCGAGGTGTTGCCGGACTTAACTGGAGTGCGGCGGCGTCCGTTTTTGACTGTCTTGCACAGAGGCTTGAGGGAAAACATATTCCCCTTGCGTTCAAAGGGTAGTTTGTGCGGGGTGTTTTGAGTTAAAGTTTTGAAATTAATTTGATATGAAATAATTGTCTGGAGGAAATGTAAATGAATATAGCCCTTATAGCTCATGATGAAAAAAAGGAACTGATGGTGCAGTTCTGCATTGCTTACTGCGGTGTTCTCAGCCGTAACAACCTTTGCGCCACCGGCACAACGGGCAAAATGGTGTCAGAGGCAACAGGTCTTACAATTCAGAAATTCCTTGCAGGCTCTCAGGGCGGAAGTCAGCAGATTGCGGCAAGAATTGCGTGCAATGAGATTGATATGCTTCTCTTTTTCAGAGATCCGCTCAATCCAAAGCCGAACGAGCCTAACGATATGAATATGCTCCGTCTTTGCGATATGCACAACATTCCGGTTGCAACAAACATTGCAACTGCCGAGGTGCTTATCCACGGTCTTGAAAGAGGCGACCTTGACTGGAGAAATATTCTCAAATAATTTAATTATTTTCGCTTTACATATCGGGTGGTGTAATACTGCCCGATTGTTGTGTTTTTTAGGGAAATTTTTTCGTTTCCCTTTTCTATAAAAGATTGTAATTTTCGGAGGGAAAAATGGCACTTATAACCAAGAAAATCAAGGGTACGGAAGATGTTCTTCCGAAGGAAAGCTACAAATGGCAGTTTGTTGAAAAGATTATGCGCGAGGAGGCTCGCTCCTACGGTTTCAGAGAAATCAGAACTCCCGTGTTTGAACACACAGAGCTTTTTGCCCGCGGTGTCGGTCAGACAACCGATGTTGTTCAGAAAGAAATGTACACATTCGACACAAAGGGCGGCGAAAGCGTAACACTTCGCCCCGAGGGTACAGCCGGTGCGGCAAGAGCCGTTCTTGAACACGCTCTTGAAAACGAAGGACTTCCGATCAAGGCAAGCTATTTTGTTTCATGCTACCGATATGAAAAACCACAGGCAGGCAGACTTCGTGAGTTCCATCAGTTCGGTATTGAGGAGTACGGCACACAGGACCCTGTTGCCGACGCAGAGCTTATCAGCCTTGTAAGCTCCGTAATCAACAGACTTCAGATTGACAGCGTTCATCTTCAGATTAATTCTATCGGCTGTCCGACATGCCGTGCAGAATATCACAAGGCTTTGAAATCATATTTTGAGGGTTATAAGGACAAGCTGTGCGACACCTGTCTTTCCCGTCTTGACAAAAACCCGATGAGAATTCTCGACTGCAAAAGTCCTATCTGTTCCGAGATTGCAAAGGACGCACCTAAGATTACAGACTATCTTTGTGACGAGTGCAGAAACCACTTTGACGCAGTTCAGAAATATCTTGATGCCGCAGGCATTGAATACACGGTTGACCCCACAATTGTAAGAGGTCTTGATTACTATACAAAGACAGTATTTGAGTTTGTAACCGATTGTATCGGTGCTCAGGGTACTGTTTGCGGCGGCGGTCGTTATGACGGTCTTATCGAGGAGCTTGGCGGTAAGCACCTTCCCTCCCTCGGTTTTGCAATGGGTATGGAAAGACTTCTCATGGTAATGGATAAGCAGGGCATTGAGATTCCCGACAATGACGAGTGTATGCTCTACATTGCAACAATGGGCGATGCCGCAAAGGTTAAGGCTTTTGAGCTTATCAAACAGGTTCGCAGCTGCGGAATGATTGCCGAAACCGATGTTATCGGCAGAGGACTTCGTGCTCAGATGAAGTATGCCGACAAGATTGACGCAAGATATTCAATCGTTTTGGGCGACAACGAAATCGAGCAGAACACAGCCAAGGTCAAGAATATGGAAACAGGCGAAACAGCCGAGGTTACTCTTGACGGGCATTTCATGGAGAAGTTCATCGAAATTCAGCTTTCCGATGAACAGAAAAATAAGTAATAAAAGAAAATTTTCGGTCGGTCAGGCATTGTGAGATGCCGACCGATTCATATAAAGGAGCATATACAATGGCAGAATTTATGACAGGAATGAAGCGTACCGATTATTGCGGAGATTTGCGTATCGGTGATGTCGGCAGAGAGGTAACTGTCTGCGGTTGGGTACAGCGTTGCCGTGACCTCGGTCAGCTCATTTTCATTGACTTGCGTGACCGCACAGGCATTGTTCAGCTTGCATTCAATGACAAAACAGACAAAGAAATTTTTGATAAGGCATTTTCATGCAGAAGTGAATTTGTTCTTGCCGCAAAGGGTGTTGTTTGCGAAAGAAGTTCAAAGAACAGCGAAATCCCCACAGGCGATATCGAGGTTGTTGTAAGCGATATGCGTGTGCTTTCAAAGGCACAGACACCGCCTTTTGAAATTGTTGACGATACAAACACAAACGAGGAGTTAAGACTTAAATATCGTTATCTTGACCTTCGCCGCCGTCCTCTTCTCAACAATCTTATGATGAGAAGTAAGATTGCAAAGGTTGCAAGAGATTATTTCCACGACAACGGCTTTGTTGAAATTGAAACTCCTATGATGATCAAGTCAACTCCCGAGGGCGCAAGAGATTACCTTGTTCCGTCAAGAATCCACAACGGCAAGTTTTATGCTCTCCCTCAGTCACCGCAGATTTACAAACAGCTCCTTATGCTTTCGGGCTTTGACCGTTACATTCAGCTTGCAAGATGTTTCCGTGACGAGGATCTTCGTGCAGACCGTCAGCCTGAATTTACACAGATTGATATGGAGCTTTCGTTTGTTGATGTTGATGAAATCCTCGAAATCAACGAGGGCTTTTTCAAAAAGCTTTTCAAAGAGGTTTTAAACATTGACCTTGAGGAGCATTTCCAGAGAATGACCTACAAAGAGGCTATGGAAAGCTACGGTTCGGACAAGCCCGATATCCGTTTTGACATGAAGATTCAGGACATTTCGGACCTTGTTAAGGACTGCGGTTTCAGCGTATTTACAAGTGCAATTGAGAACGGCGGTTCTGTAAGGGCAATTGTTGCCAAGAACGCATCGTCGGTTTACACAAGAAAAGAAATTGACAAGCTCACGGAATATGCAAAGGGCATCGGCGCAAAGGGACTTGCCTATGTAAGATGGGTTGACGATCCTAACGCATCATTCAAGAAGTTTATGAGTGAAGAAGAGCTTTCGGCAATTTACGAAAGACTCGGTGCGGAAAAGGGCGATGTTATCCTCATCGTTGCCGACAAGAACAGCACGGTTCTTTCAACACTCGGCGCACTCCGTCTTGTTGTTGCAAAGCGTCTTGACATTATTCCCGATGTGTTCAAGTTCCTCTGGATTGTTGACTTCCCGTTCTTTGAATATGATGAGGAAAGCGGTGAATGGCTTGCAATGCACCATCCGTTCACAATGCCTAAGGAAGAGTGCCTGCAGTACCTTGACACAGATCCGTCAAAGGTTATTGCAAAGGCTTATGACCTCACACTCAACGGTGTTGAGCTTTCAAGCGGTTCAATGCGTATCACAGACTATGAACTCCAGCAGAAGATGTTCAAGGCTTTGAAGCTCACCGATGAAGAAATCGAAGCAAAGTTCGGATTCCTTGTTGAAGCCTACAAATACGGCGCACCGCCGCACGGTGGTATGGGTATCGGTCTTGACCGTGTTACAATGCTTATGTGCAAGGCTGACAGCCTCCGTGATGTAACAGCATTCCCGAAGGTTCAGAATGCAAGCGAGCTTATGTCTGCGTGTCCGGCAGAGGTTGACGATGAAAGCCTTGAGGTTCTCGGAATCAAGGTTGTCAACAAAGAAGACTGATTAAGGGTATAATCTATGAGTCCGGATACAATTGCAACAATCATCTCTGTGTCGATAGTCGTACTTGCAATAGCAATTATAGTTACGGTAATTGTCAGTAAGATAAGACATCTTTCAAGAACATTGTTCGGTACAAGTTCCCTTATTGAGGGCATTCAGGGCGTTAAAGAGGATCAGGAGCAAATGCGTGAAACTCCCCGTTCGCTTCACGGAATGACCTCGGTTTATATGCCAATGATAAAAAAGGATTTTCCCGAGCTTGATGTTGAGCAGTATATGAACAAAACCCGTTCACTTTTGCGAAACTACTTTTCGGCGGTTGAGTCAAAAAGGCTCGGCGTTATTGCGGAAGAGGTTACTCCGAATTTTACAAACTATGTTCAGGGAATTATCGACCAGCTTTCATCTGTTGCGAATACACAGCACTATGAGGATGTCAATATTTACGATGTTCAGATTGCCCGCTATATAAAAAACGGCGCAACCGTAACGATACTTTTTGAGGCATCTGTCGGTTACTTTTCGTATGTTACCGATATGAATAATGAGGTGACCTTCGGCAGCAGAGAGAACAGAATGCAGACAATCTATGAGGTTGGGCTGATGTATGTTCAGGATGCTGATCGGCTTCATAACAGAGCAACCGCTCTCGGAGTGAATTGCCCCAACTGCGGCGCTCCCGTAAAAACGCTGGGAGAAAAATTTTGTCAGTTCTGCGGAACTGCAATAAAAGAAATTAACATTCGTTCGTGGAAGTTTAATTCCGTAAACGAACAGACACTTCAACAGAGAAAATTCTGAAAGTTTGACGGTCGGGTTGTCAGAGCCAAATGCCCTCTTCCCGACCGTCTTTTTGCATTATTTATGATGGCAAAAACATTGGAATAATAAAAAAACATATGCCATTCAGCCTGTTGTCGCTTTTCGCACAAATTAAAAAAACTTTTCGCACTAAATGAAAAAATTGAATTAATCATTTTTGCATATTGTTGCAGAAATGTTTCCTACAAATAAAAAACACCTTGCAGAGATTTCACTCATCTGCAAGGTGTTTTGTGTTTTTATTATGCTTTTTTCTGTCCACGATAAGGTATTTACCGGTTTTCTTGATTTTATTTGGTTGATATTCAAGAATATCGGATATATCACATTCAAGAACTTCACAAATTCTATCAAGGTGTTCTAAATTTATCCTGTCACACATTTCATTGTAGATATCACAAATGGTAGAAGGACGAATACCAGTTTTTCTTGCAAGTTCCGCTTGCGACATACGATACTTACCTAATATTGTGGACAAATTGATCTTTACCATAATAACGCCCCGATGATTATTATATCAGTAAGCGTTAATTATTGCTCATACTTGTTAATTCATAACAAAGTTCGTTATGATAACTTCTTTGAACTCCACACAATTATCGGGGGTTGCAGGGAGTAGATTTTGCCTGCTTACGCACTTTATATTGTAACCTTTATACAAGTCACGAATGAAATCGCAATCGTTATAGGATAGGATAAAACGCCCTTTAATCCCCTTTAAAACGGCATTTAAACGGATATGGTCATCTTTATTGAACTTAGTATAGTTACGGTTATAGTAGCGTTCTGATGCCACATATGGCGGATCTACATAAAACAGAGCAGAATCACGGTCGTATGTTTTTATAAGGTCTTCAAAGTCCCTATTTTCAACGATTACACTTTTTAATCGTTCCTTGTATTTTGGAAGTTCAGAAACAATGTTATCAATCGTTTTAGGAGCAGTTGCGAACGAATAGCGATTACTGCCGAAACTGCATTTGATTAAGTAAAGATATCGTGCTGCCCTTTGCAGGTCGGTAAGCTCAACCTGATTCTCAATCTCATAGCGATACTGAGAAAACAGCTCTCGAGATTGTAACCAATCAATCTCCTTTTGTAGAGCAGAACAATTGTATTTTATCTGCTTATAAAGGTTAATCAGGTCGCCGTCAATGTCATTGAATATCTCCATTTGACCTTTAATTTTATCCTTACCAAATAAGACCCAGCCTGCACCGCCACACACCTCTATGTATCGCTCGCAATCACTGGGAATAAGTGAAATAATCTGATTTTTAAGGTGGCTTTTGCCACCAATCCAGCCGATAAAGCTACGCATTTTTACCTCCATAATAACTTTTTAGGGGCGTTATTATGGATATGTAAGATTAACCTAACGCTTTCTTTGCATTTGCAATTTTTTTGTCTTTAGACCAATTGCAATCATTTATGAGATGATAAATTGCATTGATTGTCTTTTCTCCGACAATGCCGTCAACTGTAATTTTAGCTGCTTTCTGTGCTTCTTTGACGGCTTTAAGCGTGCCATTGCCAAAACCAGCCGAATTGTCAACTTTAGTCTTGATAATTTTCATGTTGTATAATGTAATCAGCTGCTTTTTAAAAGCAAGCGTTGCAAGATTTTTTGATCCCATTTTAATCATTTCTTTTTCCCCCTGATTTGAGTTATTTGCAGAAACATAATCCGGTCTGCATACATAGCTGATACAGCTTGACCATCTTTTTTGACGGAGCACAGCACCGTTGCCACCGCCTGTGTTACCTTCAATAGTTGTGTAAGAGCCATCCGAATTAACACTCTCAATAATGCCTACATGGTCAACGGCATACGCACCGGGGACAATTGTGCTTGCCTCATTGCTCCAGTGAAAAAGAACAATATCGCCAGCTTTATAGCCGCTCCGTACGATTTTACCTTTGTTATAAAAAGTCTGTGCAAGAACACCACAACCGGCAGTTTTAACGCCGAGCATATCATCTGCATTTGCCTGCTTAAACAACCACCAAATAAAGGCAGCACACCAGTCATAGCAACTGCCCGATACTTCCGCTCCGTAAAACGCTGTATTATATTTACAGCGTTTTACATTTGTTGCCTTTGTGCCAACTTCGGCACGGGCAATTTTAAGAATTTTATCTACTGTTGTTTTACTCATTTTATCCTCCTGTTGTCAATAATATAACACCTGAAAGAAAAATACCTATACATATAATCCATATCATAGGCACTTAACAATCATTACGATTGGCATCAACCATGCCTTCGCCGATGATATACGCTATCATCGTACCTGCGGACA
>ERZ860445.735-NODE-735-length-22648-cov-6.035409_pt1 | contig 22648 bp, 17 predicted proteins | sample MGYA00509977_ERZ860445 | MGnify/ENA primary metagenome ERZ860445 (study PRJEB30046, sample SAMN00715233) | human gut metagenome | study: EMG produced TPA metagenomics assembly of the A metagenome-wide association study of gut microbiota in type 2... | reverse complement strand
CAACGGTGACCTTCTCAACGAAGGGGCTGTTGATGGGGAAGACACGCTCGATGCCGACACCGTAAGCCACGCGGCGAACGGTGAAGGTCTCAGCAACGCCGCCGTGCTTCTTTGCGATCACAGTGCCCTCAAAGGCCTGGATGCGCTCACGGTCGCCTTCCTTGATACGAACATCAACGCGGACGGTGTCGCCAACGTTGAACTGGGGCTTTTCAGCCTTGATGCTGCCTTCAGAGATAATCTTCAGTGCGTCCATTTTGAATCCTCCATTTGTTTTTAGACGTTCATACACGGCACGACGCCGTCAGAGGACCGCCCGTTTAATGATAAATACTTGTCATTAACCCCGCTGTGGTCTCAGCGGACACTAACGCCTAAATAGGATAGCACAAAACGTGCTTGAATGCAAGCGTTTTGCCCAAAATAAATGCAAAAATTTTCTGTTTTGTCCAAGGGGCCGCGTTTGCGAGCGCAGCGCAGCACGGAAAGCCACAGTGGGGCTTTCCAGTGAATGTCATTCGCCCCGGCTCAGGCAAACAGCTGCTTGTCCTCGGTGAGGAACTTTGTGCGCAGGATGCCTGCACTGGCGGCCGGCAGGCCGAACTTTTCTTCCAGAAAACCGGTGAGCAGCGAGGGGTTCAGGTTGAGCTCCTGCGAAGCCGGCAGGCACAGCTCGATGCGGACGGCATCGCCCTCCGCCGTGTAGGCCACCTGCGGGATATGCTGTTTGAGCTCAATGATCTTGTTTCCCTTTTTGCCGTGCTTTTCCACCGGGGCGCTTTCCAGTGCGTTGTACTGGTCCAGCACTGCGGCAGCCTTAGCCGGGTAGGTGATCTGGTAGCAGGCCCAGGCAATGCGGTCGGCCTTCATCTGCACGGGAGCCACCCGGGTGACGACGATGCCGGCCGGCATGATGGCGTTGAGTGCCGTTTTCCACTGTGCAAAGTCCGGGGCTTCCGCCTCGGTCTTGACATCCACGCACTCGCACTCACTCTCCTGCCCCAGCGAGAGCGGGCAGGCAAAGGTCATATAGATGTGGGGGTTGAATCCCAGCGTATGCCACACCGGCAGGCCGCTGCGCTTGAGTACCCGCTGCATCACCCGCTGTAGATCCAGCAGGGAGATGTAGGAGGCCTCATTCTTTTTTTCAAACGAGATTCTGACTGTAATCAAAGCAGGGACCTCCTAACAGATGGTTGGCACCGCAGCCGTGGCAGGCACGGTTGCAGGGCTGGGTGGTCTGGGCGGCAAGAGCCTTGTTGTACTCCCGCACCAGATATTCGTGGGTGACGCCGTAGTCCATGTGGGACCAGGGGGTCACCTCGTCCAGGCCGATGGCACGCTGGCAGTAGAACGCCGGGTCGATGCCCATATCCGCAAAGGTCTGCATCCAGGTGTCATACTTGAAACACTCTTCCCAGCCGTCGAAGTAGCAGCCGCGCTTGTAGGCCTCCACGATGACCGGAGCCAGGCGGCGGTCGCCCTTGGCGAATACGCCTTCGAGGAAGCTGGTGGTGCTGTCGTGGTAGTTCACCTTGATCTTACGGCTGTGCACGCTTTCCAGCAGATGCTTCTGCTTGGCGCGCAGCATCTCCTCGGTGTCCATGGGCACGAACTCAAAGGGTGTGTGGGGCTTGGGCACAAAGCAGGCGCAGCTGATGGTCACCTGCACGCCCTTGCCCTTGCCGCGCTTGGGCAGTGAATAGTACAGGTCCACCACCTTCTGGGCGGTCTCGGCAATGCCCTCGATGTCCTCCATGGTCTCGGTGGGCAGACCCATCATGAAGTAGAGCTTGACCGCCGTGTAGCCCGCATTGAACGCGATGGTGCAGGTCTTTTCGATCTCGTCCCAGGTCACGTTCTTGTTGATGACATTGCGCAGGCGCTGAGTACCGGCCTCGGCCGCAAAGGTCAGGCCGCTCTTGCGCACCTTGGTGGTTTTTTCGATGAGGCTCTCGGAGAAATTGTCCACACGCAGGCTCGGCAGCGACAGGCTGACGTGCTCCTTGGGCGCCCATTCGTTCAGGTCGTCCAGCAGCTCTTCCAGCTGGCCGTGGTCAGAGGTGGACAGGCTGGACAGGCTGAGCTCTTCATAGCCGGTGTTGGCGCACAGGTCCTGTGCGGCCTTGTTCAGCAGGCTGGCGTCGCGCTGACGCATGGGGCGGTAGAGGAAGCCTGCCTGACAGAACCGGCAGCCGCGCACGCAGCCGCGCAGCACCTCGATGCTGGCACGGTCCTGGATGGCACCCACCATGGGCACCACAAAGTTGGTGGGCGGGGCAAACTCGTTCAGGTCCTTGATGATGGCCTTGGTGATGCGTGCCGGGATGCCCGGCTCGTTGGGGGTGATGGCCTTGACCCTGCCGTCCTCGCAGTAGGTCACATCGTAGAACGCCGGGATGTAGACGCCGGGGATCTTTGCAATGCGCAGCAGCAGTTCCTTTTTGGAGACGCCGCCCTCCTTTTTGGCCTTTTCGATCTCGGCGCAGATGGAGGGCAGCTGATTTTCGCCCTCGCCCAGCTGGACCACATCAAAGAAGTCCGCAATGGGCTCCGCGTTGCAGGAGCAGGGGCCGCCCGCCACGATCAGCGGCCAGCGCTCGTCGCGGTCCCTGGAATAGAACGGGATGCCCGCCAGATCCAGCATGGCCAGGATGTTGGTATAGGAAAGTTCGTACTGCAGCGTAAAGCCCACCGCGTCAAACGCGGTGAGCGGGTCCTTGCTCTCCATGGTGTACAGGGGCAGGCCCAGACGCTCCATCTCTGCTTTCATGTCCAGCCAGGGCATAAAGGCGCGCTCACACCACCAGTTTTCGTGGCTGTTGAGCAGCTCGTACAGGATCTTTTCGCCAAGGAAGGACATGCCCACCTCGTAGGTATCCGGGAAGCAGAACGCAAAACGCACGTCCACTTTTTCTTTATCCTTATAGACGCTGCCCGGCTCACCGCCGGTGTAGCGGCCGGGTTTCTGCACCCGGCCCAGCGCTTCTTTCAGTTTCGGGTCAAACATTCGTTCCTCCATCATGGGTTCTTTTTTTCATGCGTTCTTTTCATTTTACCCGAAAGTGCAGATTTTTGCAATCGTTTCGGGCAGATTTCTTCTGTGCCCGCAGCTGCGCCGCGCTGGCCAGCATCTGGGCCCCGTCCAACGGCGGCACCGGCAGGAGGTTGAACGCCCCGGTGAGCAGGTTTGCCGCCCAGAACGCGCTGCCCCGCACGGTGGCCTGCCGGGACAGCAGCACGGCCCACACCCCGGCCAGTGCAAAGTTTACCGCCGGACCGGCCGCCGCCAGCCGGAACCGCTGCGCCGGGGACAGTTCTGCCCTGCCCAGCCGCATGCAGAAGCCGGTCAGCGTGACCTCGATGACCGGAAAGCGGCGCTGCTGCGCACAGTACACGAGGATATGGCCCCATTCATGGAGGAAGGCTGCCAGCAGGCCGGTGCGCAGAAAGCCGCTGGCGTCAAACAGCAGCAGCCCATACAGCACCCCGCACAGCAGCACCGGGTCCCGGAAGCGCAGCAGGCCCATCCGCAGCGGGGTGCGCCTATGCATCCGACAGTCCCAGCAGGGCCGACGGGTCGCAGGCGGTCCCCTGTCGGCGCAGCTCAAAGTGCAGGTGTGCCCCGGTGGCACGGCCGGTCTGCCCTGCCGTGCCCAGTATCTGCCCGGCCTGTACCGTTTCACCGGTACGCACATACAGGTATTGCAGGTGCGCATAAAGGGTCTCGGTGCCGTCCGGGTGCAGCAGCTGCAGGCAGACGCCATAGCTGTCGCTGCGTCGGGCAGCCGTGGCAACTCCTTCCCGGACAGCCAGCACCGCCGTGCCTTCCGCACAGGCAAGGTCCACTCCTTGGTGGAAGCGCTCTTCCCCGGTAAAGGGGTCCTGCCGGGTGCCGTAGCCGTCCGACACCCGCCACACGGCGGTCTGCAGCGGGAAACAGACGGCTCCTGCCGGGCGGCGGGCTGCCTGCGTCTGTACCGCAAGACACACGCCTGCCAGAAGGGCCGCGCCCGCAGCACCCCACCGGGCTGTGGGTCTTTTCCGGTTTTTCGTTCTTTTTCGCATGGCACGTTCCTCCCCCGGTTCTGGTTCACCGTATGCGGGCACACACGCAAAAAGACCCGGCGGGCCGTCTCAGACAGGCTCCGCCGGGTCCCGGAAGGATCGGTGTTATTTCTTCTTTTTGAAGAGGTCCAGCACCTGGCTGAACAGTCCCCGCTTCTTCGGGACGGTCACCACCACGGTGGGCTTTTGGGGCTGGTCCGGCAGATGCTTTTTGTCCAGCATCTGCTCCAGCTCGTCAAAGTGGTCGCCGCCTTTCGGGTGCTCCGTCGGCTCCAGATGGATGGGCGCAGGCGTGGCAGGTGCAGCTTCCACGAAATCAGGCCCTTTCGCCTTGGGCGGTTCCTGTACAGGAACTTCCGGCGTTTTCGCCTTCGGTCCCTCCGCCGCCGTCTGCTTTTCCGCTGCCGGGGCTTCGGCAGGCGCTGCCTTGGGCGTGGTAGGCTTCCAGGGCTCTTCTCTCGTCCAATCGTTCCGGAGCAGGTCGTACATGCCCATCTGGCCGTTGACGATGGGTTCGCCTTCGGCAGGCTTGACCTTCTGGTAGCTGCCATCGGGCCGCATTTCCCGGGCATTGACGTTGTCGCGCAGCTGCAGCTGCAGGATGTCGGTGAGCTTTTTCACCAGTACAGGGTCCTCCACCCGCACGCCCACTTCCACGCGGCACTCGGTGTTGCGGGTGAGGAAGTCGCCGGAGGCAATGTAGATGCGGGTATGCACCCCGTCAAAGAAGCTGTAAATGCGGCCATGCTCCAGATAGCGGCCCACCAGACTGCGGATATGCAGGTTCTCGGTCTTGCCGGGCACCCCGGCACGCACACAGCAGATACCGCGCACGATCATGTCGATGCGCACCCCGGCGCAGCTGGCTTCCTGCAGCTTGAGGATGATATCGCGGTCGCTGATGGAGTTGTTCTTGAGGATCATAGACGCCGGGCGGCCCATGCGGGCAGCTGCGATCACATGATCCATCTCATCCAGCAATACGCTCTTGAACCGCAGCGGAGCCACCAGCATCCGGTCGCTCTCCTCGGTGAGCTGCTGCACGGCCAGATTGCGGAACACCTTGGAGGCTTCCTCGCCGATGCCCTCATCTGCCGTGATGAAGGAATAGTCGGTGTAGAGCTCACTGGTCTTTTCGTTGTAGTTGCCGGTACCGATCTGGGTGATGTAGGAGTAGCCGTCGGCCTGCTTACGGGTGATGAGGGTGAGCTTGGAGTGCACCTTGTAGTCATCGAAGCCGTAGATCACGGTGCAGCCCGCATTTTCCAACTGCTTCGACCAGTCGATGTTGTTCTGCTCGTCAAAGCGGGCGCGCAGCTCCACCAGCGCCACCACTTCCTTGCCGTTTTCGGCGGCTTCCATCAGGGCCTGCACGATCTGCGATTCCCGCGCCATGCGGTACAGGGTCATCTTGATGGAGATGACATCCGGGTCACGGGCGGCCTTTTTGAGCATGTCGATGAAGGGCCGGATGGACTGGTACGGGTAGCTCAGCAGCACATCGTGCTTCTGCACTTCCGCGGTCAGATCATAGTCTGGCGGCGGCAGCATGGGCCGGGCAGCCGGGTAAAACAGGCCGGGGTGGTCCTCTGCTTCAATGCGCCCGGTGAGCTTGTAGAAAAAGCTCAGGTCCAGCGGGCTCTTCTGCACAAAGACTCGCTTGCCCGACAGCTCCAGACGGCTGCACAGCAAACGCTGCACCTCCGGGGCGGCCTCCGGCGTGACCTGCAGGCGCACAGCCGCCAGCTTGCGGCGGCGCTTGAGCAGCTCGGTCATGATCTCACGATAGTCGATGTCGTGATCCATCATGCCTTCCTTGACGTCGATGTCCGCATTGCGGGTGACCCGGAACAGGCAGCTTTCCAGGATGCTCTCCTTGCCAAAGATGCTGGACGCATAGTGCAGCACCAGTTCTTCCACCAGTGCAAACTGCGTTTCACCGTCCTTTTTGACAAAGTGCAGCCGCTCCATCTGGCTGGAGATGGGGATGATGCCCAGGCTCTGGGCATTGGGGTGCTTCTCCCGCAAAAGGACACCCAGGTAGATCTCCTTGTTGCGCAGGAACGGGAACGGGTGGCGGCTGTCCACGATCTGCGGGCTGAGAATGGGGAACAGCTCAGTCTGGAAGTATTTTTTCCAGAAGCGCTCATCCTCCTTGCTCAGGTGGTCAAAATCCACCTTGCGGTAGCCGCACCCGGCCAGCTCTTCCAACGCCTTGGCATAGTATTTGTCGCAGTCCGCCTGCAGCTGGGCCGTCTTGGGCATGATGGCTGCCAGCTGTTCGGCTGCGGTCATGTTGGTCTTGTTCTCGCGCTTTTCCTTTTTGCTCTTGCTCTGTTCCAGGTTGGCGCGCTCCTGCAGAGAGCCGACGCGCACCATAAAGAATTCGTCCAGATTGGAGCCGTAGATGGCCAGGAATTTGACCTGCTCGGCAAGGGGCACGTTCTTGTCCTTGCCAAGAGCCAGGACCCGGCGGTTGAAGTCCAGCCAGCTCAGTTCCCGGTTGATAAAAATGGTCTCGTCGCTCATATTCATTCCCCTTTGTGCCTTACGGCATCGTTTGTGCAGGTGTGTTTACCGTTGCCTGCCCTTCCCAGGAGGCCACAAGGTCCTCCGTCAGGCCCGGCACGGCCGCAGCGTCGGCAACGCGGGCAAAGGGGCCGTGCTGCTGCCGGTACTCGATCAATGCCCGGGCGCGGCTGGGCCCGACCCCCGGCAAGGTGCACAGGGCAGCAGCATCCGCCGTGTTCAGGTCCACATACCAGTGCTCCGACAGCGGTGTACTGTCCGGCGGCAGCTGCTTCTGTGAAGGCTGCTGCGGCACCGCAAACCAGAACGCCAGCCCCACGCACAGCACCGCAGCGGCTGCACAGGCCGCTATAAAAAGGATCTCCCGCCAGAGGGCGGTGCACAGATGCTTTTCTCTCATTCTACCTGAAATCCTTCCAAAAAGAAAGTCCCTTGCAGGAAAATTGCAAGGGAACTTACACAAATTTTACGCCAATTTTTCAGCATCCCGCACCACGCGGTACAAAACCTCCACGGCAGCGCCGCCGGCAGCATCGGTCAGGGTGACCTGCTTTGCGGCAAGGCGCAGCTCCGCCGGGGCATCGGCCGCCGCAGCGCTCCGGCTTGCGGCCCGCACCAGCTCCAGCATGGGCATACTGCCCGCCAGCACCAGCACATTTTCCGGGGCAATGCCCACCGGCGTGCACACGGCCTGCAGCATCTCCGCACCCGAAACCGTCCGCGGGGTCAGGCGCAGCAGATCCGGGGCGGCACGCTCACCCAGCAGGGCGGTCGTGCTGTCGCCCAGTGCCTTTTCCAGCAGGGACGTCAGAGGGATGCTGCGGTTGTCCTGGTACACCAGGGCTCGCAGCACCTCATCCGGGCGGATATCCGCTGCGTTGGCCAGCAGATAGGGGGTCCACTCCTGCTGCAGGTGCTGCTCCAGCGCATGGCTCATGCGCAGCACGCGGGTGGAGCCATCCTGCATCTGCAGGGCAATGCCCACACCGGCCGCACTGGGTAGGCTGGCGAACAGACCGGCATCCTGCCCGGCAAAGCTGCACAGCGGCTGAAGGGATCCGTCCGCAAAATGATAGGCCAGCGTGCCGCCGCACACCAGTGCCGGGGCCGAGAGACGCACGCTGCCCAGAATGGCCCGCACTGCCTTGGGCGTGCGCTGGGAAAAGACGGTGAACCGGCCGCCGCGGCTGGAAAACAGCTGCAGCACATCCCGCACGACCTGGGTCAGGTTGCCATCCGGGCCAAGCAGGAGGTTGTCCAGATCACAGAGGACCAGCTTGTTGGCAAGGGATTGGTTCATGGATTCTTCCTCCTGAGCGTTGCAAGAAAATGGGTAAAATAGTCCGGCAGGTCTGAGTCGAAGCGCAGGTGTTCCCCGGTGATGGGGTGGACAAACCCCAGCGTTTTGGCGTGCAGACACTGCCCGTGCAGGCTGGTGATGCAGTTGTGGGGGCCGTATACGGGGTCGCCCGCCACCGGGTGATGGATGGAGGCCATGTGCACACGGATCTGATGGGTACGGCCGGTTTTCAGGCGGCACTCCAGCATGGTGAACTCCCCCAGCCGTTCCAGTACCTTATAGCCCGTATAGGCGTATTTGGTGTTGGGTTCCCCGGCGGGGTAGACCGCCATTTTTTTGCGGTCGGTCTTGCTGCGGCCCAGATTGGACTCCACAAAGCCCTCATCCTGTGCAAAGCCGCCGTACACGATGGTATTGTAGGCACGTTCCACGCTGTGCACCGCCATCTGCTGCGACAGGCCGATGTGGGTGGCGTCATCCTTGGCCACCACCAGCAGGCCGCTGGTGTCCTTGTCGATGCGGTGCACGATGCCGGGGCGGATCTCGCCGCCGATGCCGGACAGGCTGCCCTTGCAATGCCACAGCAGGGCGTTGACCAGGGTGCCGTCCGGGTTGCCGGGGGCCGGGTGCACCACCATGCCCTTGGGCTTGTTGACCACCAGCAGGTGGGCGTCCTCATACACGATATCCAGCGGGATCTCCTGCGGAACGGCCTCGATGGGCTTTGCGTCCGGGATCTCCAGCAGCACGGTGTCCCCTGCTTTCAGCTTGAGACTTTTGGCCACGGTCTTGCCGTTGCACTGCACATGGCCGTCAGCTACCAGTGCCTGCAGCGCCGAGCGGGACAGGCCAGTATCCTCACCGCTGAGGAAGCGGTCAATGCGCTGGCCCGCCGTCTCCTGCTCCACCACAAATTCACGCTGTTCCATGGTTTACGGCTCCTTCGGGGCGTCGGCATTGCCGGAGTGGCTCTCTTCCAGAAAGATCACCAGCACCCAGAGCGCCACGCCTACACACACGCAGATGTCTGCAAAGTTGAACACAGCGAACCGCATGAACAGCAGGTTGATGTAGTCCACCACTTCGCCGTTGAGCACGCGGTCGATCAGGTTGCCAATGCCGCCGCCCAACACCAGAATGAGCGCCGCCTGCTGCAGGTATTTGCCCCGGCTGCGGAAAAACAGCGCGTAGGCTACCAACAGCAGAGCTGCACTGGTTGCAGCAATGAGGAACAGCTGCTTGCCGCTGAGCAGGCTGAACGCCATGCCCTGATTGAGCACGAACCGCAGCTCCACCACATGCGGGATGAGCGGCATGGCCCCTACCGGCTGCAGCACATTGGATGCCCACAGCTTGATGAGCTGGTCGATGCCCACCAGCGCCGCCACCGCGGCCAGATTGAAAAGTACAAATGCCATAGGTTACTCCCAAACGATCCGGTATGAAAAAACGGCGCTCCCCGGTATAAGGGAGCACCGCCCTCAAAAACGATCGTGTTTCTGATAAATTTTAGGCTTCCACAACGCTGGCGCAGCGTGCGCACAGGGTGGGATGTGCGGCGTGGCTGCCGATGGTAGCAGAATACTTCCAGCAGCGCTCGCACTTTTCGCCGGTGGCGTGGGCCGCTGCAACGCCCAGGCCTTCGACGGCGCTGGCAGCACCGCCTTCGCCCTTGACCAGCTCCACCTGGGAGACGATCATCAGGTCGGCCAGCTCATCCATGGGGATGCTGTTCAGCAAATCATAGACGGCATCATTGCAGTACAGGGTAACGGCAGCTTCCAGAGAAGCACCGATGATCTTTTCGGCACGGGCCTGCTCCAGCACCTTCTTGACCTCATCACGGACAGCGATGAGCTGAGCCCACTTGGCCTTGAAGGCCTCGTCGGCGGCATACTGGCCAGCCTTGGGCATGTCCTCGAACACGACATACTTGTTCATGCCCTCAGTCTTAGGCATAAAGTCCCAGATCTCCTGGCTGGTGAAGCACAGGATGGGGGCAATGATCTTATCCAGAGCCACCAGGATCTTGTACATGGTGGTCTGTGCGGCCTTGCGGGCAGCACCGTTGGTGCAGTACAGACGGTCCTTGGTGACGTCCAGATAGAAGTTGGACATGGCCACGACACAGAAGTTGTACACCGCATGGTAGACCTTGTTGAAGTCGTACACGGCGTAGCCTGCGCTGGTGTTGACGATCAGGTCGTCCAGAGCAGCCAGTGCCCAGCGGTCGATCTCCTGCAGCTGATCATCTGCCACACAATCGGTGTTGGGGTCAAAGCCGTCCAGGTTGCCCAGGATGAAGCGGGCGGTGTTGCGGATCTTGCGGTAAGCCTCGCTCAGCTGCTTGAAGATGTTCTTGCCGGCACGCACGTCCACGGTGTAGTCGGAAGAAGCCACCCACAGGCGGATGATGTCTGCGCCATAGTCCTTGATGATCTCGCTGGGCTCCACGCCGTTGCCGGCGCTCTTGTGCATCTGCTTGCCCTGCTCGTCCACGACCCAGCCGTGGCACAGAACGGACTTGTACGGTGCGCAGCCCTTGGAGGCAACACTGGTCAGCAGACTGGACTGGAACCAGCCGCGGAACTGGTCGCCGCCCTCCATGTACATATCGGCGGGGAAATGCAGCTCGGGACGCTCTTCCAGCACAGCGGCATGGGTAGAACCGGAGTCGAACCACACATCCATGATGTCGGTGTCCTTGGTCCACTCGGAAGAGCCACACTTCTCGCAGACTTCGCCTGCGGGGATAATCTGCTCGGCCTCGTACTTGTACCAGGCATCGGAGCCCTCCTTGCGGAACAGGTCGCTGACCGCCTTGATGGTGGCATCCGTGATGTGGTAGGTGCCGCACTTCTTGCAGTAGAAGGCCGGGATGGGCACGCCCCAGGTACGCTGACGGCTGATGCACCAGTCGTTGCGGTCGCGCACCATGCCGGTCATGCGGTCATGGCCCCAGTCGGGCATCCAGGTGACCGTGTCGATGGCCTTGTACACGTCCTCACGGAACTTGGCGATGGAGCAGAACCACTGCTCGGTGGCACGGAAGATGATGGGGTGATGGCAGCGCCAGCAGTGCGGGTACTGATGCTTGATGTGCAGCTGGCCCATCACGGCACCGGAAGCGGTCAGGTCGGCCAGGATGGTCTTGTTGGCTGCCCAGACACGCTGACCTGCGTACTTGCCGGCCAGGTCGGTCAGGTAACCGCCATCGTCCACGGGGACGGTGATGGGCACCTGGGGGTACTTCTGGCAGACGTTGAAGTCGTCCACGCCGTGGCCGCCTGCGGTGTGAACGCAGCCGGAACCGCTTTCCAGCGTGACGTGGTCGCCCAGGATGACCCAGCCTTCCTTGGGCAGGTAGACGTGGTTGTAACGCATCAGCTCGAACTCAGCGCCGCTGACCGGCTCGCCCACGACCTCATAGTTCTCGATGTGGCAGGCGTCCATGACGCTCTTGACCAGATCGGTGGCCATGATGTGGTACTCCTCGCCGATCTTGACGAAGGAGTACTCAAACTGGCCGTTCAGGCAGATGGCCTCGTTGGCGGGCAGAGTCCAGGTGGTGGTGGTCCAGATCACAAAGTAGGTCTTGTCCATCGGGATGCCGTGCTTTGCCAGCACACCGTTGGGGTCCTGCGAGACATGGAAACGGACGAAGATGGAATCGCAGTCGTCCTCACCGTACTCGATCTCAGCCTCAGCCAAAGCGGTGCGGCAGTCCGGGCACCAGTACACGGGCTTCAGGCCCTTGTAGATGTAGCCCTTCTTGGCCATCTCGCCAAAGATCTCGATCTGGCGTGCCTCAAACTCAGGCTTCAGGGTCAGGTAGGGGTGCTCGAAATCACCGATGACGCCCAGACGCTTGAACTGGTCGCTCATGATGTCGATGTGCTCGGTGGCAAACTTTTCGCAGATCTGGCGCAGCTCCAGCTTGGAGATGTCCTTCTTCTTGTCACCGACGGAGGACAGGGCCTTCAGCTCGATGGGCAGGCCGTGGGTATCAAAACCGGGCACATAGGGAGCCTGATAGCCCTCCATGTTCTTGTCACGGATGATGATATCCTTGATGATCTTGTTCAGGGCGGTGCCCATGTGGATGTTGCCGTTTGCATACGGAGGGCCGTCATGCAGGATGAACTGCGGCTTGCCCTCGTTGTGCTTCATGAGCTGATTGTACAGGTCGTTGTCGTCCCAATCCTTGAGCATGACCGGCTCCTTTTTGGGCAGACCGGCACGCATTTCAAACAGAGTCTTGGGCAGATTCAGGGTACTGTCGTACTGAGATTTGTTCTTAGCCAATGGTTACACTCTCCTCTATATTTGCTTATGGACACGCGCCTTACTCGCTGAACTTGACGCCCTGGAAGGCATCATAGTCCGGTCCGTCCGGCTTTGCATCCGCAGGAGGATCCAGCTTGAGCTGGCTTTCATCTTTTTCCCAGAAATCCTCACTGCTTTCAGCCGCCTTGTCGTCCTCGGCATCAGCGGCAGAATCGGTTTCCTTGCCGGCGGTGTCCGGCTCCTGTGCAGGGGCCTCCGCCTCAGGCTGCTGAACGGCTGCCTGGTCCTCCACGGGCTCTTCTGCAGCAGGTTCGGCAGGCTCGTCCGCGGCCTTCTTGTCGGCATCAGCCTTCTCGTCCTTCTGGAACTCCGGCAGACGGCTCAGGCTCTCCACATGGCTGCGGTACAGGTTGAGCACGTCGGACTTGAAGCGGGTCACTTCCAGCCGCACACGGTCATATTCGCGCTCTTCGGCCAGACGCTTGTCGTTGGCCTCGCTCTCGATCTCGTCGGCGCGGTCGCTTGCCTTCTGCAGCAGCTCGTTGGCGTCACGGATGATGTCGTCGCCGCGCAGGTTGGCACGGTGGATGATCTCCTCGGCCTTCTGGTTGGCTTCACGGATGACGTTCTCGCCCATGCGCTGCGCATTGATCAGCGCACTCTTGAGCATCTCGCCGTCCGCCTCATAGCTCTGCAGTTCCCGGTGCAGGCGCTGGTTTTCCGCCGTCAGATCTGCGATCTGCTTGCGGAGCTGCTCCGCCTGCGCATCATCCTGCTGCAGCTGCTCCTCGATCTTGTCCAGAAAACGGTCTACGTCCTCCGTGCGGTAGCCGCGGAGGTTTTTTTCAAATTGCACGGAGCGGACATCCTGCGGGGTCAGCATAATTCTTTCCTCCAATTGCTTTCAATATTGAAAAAATTCAATGATCAGTCGTTCTTTTTTGCTCTTTCCGGGCAGAGCCGTCAGAGCAAAGCGCCCCTTGCCGCGCACCGTGAACACATCGCCCTCGTACACCGGGGCCGACGGCTTTTCCGCCGGCAGATGGTTGATCTCCACCCGGCCTGCGGTGACCAGCTCACTGGCCTGCCCACGGCTGCAATGCAGCATGGCGGCCAGCACGGCGTCCAGCCGCAGCGACGACACCGTTGCGGTGCATTTCCGGCGCTCTGCCGTCCGGAACTCCGGCACCTCGTCCGGTGCCAGCAGTCGGGTGGCCAGCTCGGTGCGGCCTGCCTGCAGCAGTTCCTGACAGATCAGCCGGGCTGCCGGTTCCAATGCGAACACATAGGCCGTGCCGGGCGCATCCGGCGGCAGAACGATGTCGCCCAGCGCCTCGCGCCGGATCTCCAGCCCCATCAGGCTGCCAAGGTAGTCCTTGTGGGCGGGCAGCACAGCACCGGCCTGTGCACGGCACTGCAGCTGCACACAGCAGATGGGGTTTTCCGGGTAGCTGTACTCCGGTTCCAGACAGAGGATCCGGCGTTCCGCCTCCGGCCAGCCGCCGTCAAAGCGGAAGCCTTCTTCCAGCCCGGCGCGGCCCAGAGCGGCGCGGGCAAGCTCCTGCTCCCGGTCGCTCAGGAAACCGGAATACCGGGCAATGCCGCGGGACTGGGCCGTGCGGGCAAGGTCCTCGATATGCCGCATGAGAAAGCGCTCTTCATCGGTGCGGGCCGGGACAAAGCCCCGGACTGTATGAACGACCGGATCAATAGAACGCGCCATTGTTCTCCAGCTCGTCCAGCAGGTCACCCATGATGTCTACGTTGTACGGGGTGATGATGAAGGTGCTGTTGGCCACACGCTTGATCTGGCCGTTGTTGGCATAGGCCACACCGGACAGGAAGTCCACCAGACGGCGGGACACTTCCTTGTTGGTGGACTCCAGGTTCAGCACGACGGTGCGCTTGTTGTTCAGATGGTCCGCAATGGTGCTGGCATCCTCAAAGCGCTCCGGCTTGACCAGGACCACCTTGAGCTGGGTGGTGGCGTGGATGTTGACCACCTTGTTCTTCTTGGCACCCTCGGCCGGCTCTTCGGTCTCGTCATCTGCGCCCAGGCCGACACCGTTGTTGTTGTTCACCATCTGGGGGCCGTCGTCAATGTACTGATCCTCGTACTCGTCCTCTGAACCAAACAGGCCCTTCTTGAGGCTATCTACCAAAGACATAATGATCTGCTCCTTTCATTCAGGCAGCGCCGGGCTGCCCGGCATACTTTGCAAAAGAATGCAAATAGCTTTTACTATTATCGGATTTTTTGACACGGATGTCAATAACTACAAAAGTTTTCCGTCGTACAAATTTTGTCCGGAAACGATGATTTCGTCATAAAGCCGCACCTGACTCACCGAACCGTCGGTTCCCTTGGGCAAAACGAGGATGTAATCGCCATCGGTCACCAGCGGATGATCGTTGTCCACGGGGTCGATCTTGCAGAAGCGGGCGATGTTGCCGTACTTGACGTACACGCCGGGGATGTAGTTTTCGCCCTGCGTCTCTGCCTCGGTGCCGTCCTCCTTGAGGTAGTGCACCGCCGAAGCCGGGATGCGCAGGCCGGTGCTCTCCCCCACCGAGATGCGGGCTGCTGCGTGGTTCAGGCAGAGCACATCGCCGTTGATGACGTTGCAGGTGAGCACAAAGCGAGCCAGGCCCTGTTCTTCGTCAATGGTCACCTCCGAAACGGTGGCCTTGAAGGATCTGTCTGTCTGGCCGGGGAAGCGGATCTGCACACTGGAACTCAGCGGCTTGCCGTTCTGCCCCAGCAGCTTCTGACCCTGTTCGGCCGAACACACGCCCACATAGCGCCAGGTGAAGCCGGAAACGATCTTGCCGGCACAACCGTCCAGCGGCAGGGTGGGGTTAGAATCCAGATACGCCTTGAGCTGAGCCGGGTCCTGTGCAAGGATGTCGTCCGCCCCGGCATTGAGCCGCCCGCTGCTGGACGCCCGGACAAAGTAGCCGGTCTGCGGGGCGGTGATCTGGGTGGGGTTGCCCAGCTGGGCCTGCACGCTCTGGGCCTGCTGGGTCAGAGCCGTGACCTGATCGGTAAAGTTGGCGGAATCGCCGGTGGCGATCCAGAGCTTGTTCTGGGCCAGCAGGTAGGCATTGGCACCGCTGCCCACCTCGTCGTATGCTCCGGCATCCAGCTCGTCCATCATATCATAAAGGGCCGCCGAGCGCTCCCGCAGCAGGGTGTCCAGCTGCAGGGAGGTGGTGTTCTGGGAGCGCTGCAGCAGGTCGATCTGCTCGGTCAGCTGGGTGAGCTGCTGGCGCAGCACCGCCTGGGAAGCATCGCTGTAGATCTCCGCCACAGCCGTCCCGGCCGAGACGCGCTCGCCGTCGGCTGCGAGATATCCCAGCGTGCCGCTGCCGGAAACATATACCTCATCAAACAGCAGCACACCGTCGGCCTCCACGTTGTCCGACACGGTGGCCGGCAGTGCGGTCTCATATACATTCTGCGGGAAGAGGATGTGCAGGGCCTGATATCCCACATAACATGCAGCCAGCAGCAAAAATGCCGCCAGTACCCCGGCCAGCACCGCCAGCGGGTGCGGCTCCCTGCGGTCCCTCCGGCTTTTTTCTGCCCGATCGGCCATTATCCATCATCCTTTCGACAAAAATTCCTGTACGGTACGGCAGGCACACTGCTGCACCTCCGGTGCTCCGGCATCCAGCCAGACCACGCCGTCCATGTGGCGGAACCAGGTCAGCTGCCGCTTGGCGTAGTTGCGGGAGGCCTGCTTGAGCTTGTCCGCGCAGGCTTCCAGCGAGGCCGTCTGCTCAAAATACGGGAAGAACTCCTTGTAGCCGATGGCCTGCGCCGCGGTGCGGAAACGGCTGCGGTTGTTCCAGACCAGCTCTGCCTCTGCCAGCAGACCGGCATCCAGCATTTTGTCCACCCGCAGGTCGATGCGGCGGTACAGCGCCGCCCGGTCTGGGAAATCCAGCCCTAAGATCAGGCTGCGGTAGGGGCGTTCCGGCGGCAGGGATGCCGCCTTCTGCTCGCTGAGCTTTTTGCCGGTGGCGCGGTAATGCTCCAGCGCCCGCAGCACCCGCACCTGATTGTTGGGGTGGATGGCAGCCGCCGCTTCCGGGTCCACCTGCTGCAGCTCGGCATAGAGAGCGGCACCGCCCTTCTGGGCCAGTTCTTCTGCCAGCTGCTCCCGCAGACCGGCCGGTGCTTTTTCTTCGGTAAAGCGCACACCGTACAGAAAGCTCTGTACATATAAACCGGTGCCGCCCACCAGAATGGGCAGATGCCCCCGGCCCGCGATCTCCTGCTCCAGGCGGCCCGCCATGGCAGTGAAATCTGCCACGCTGAATGGTGCGTCCGGTTCCAGGATGTCCACCCCGTGGTGCGGGATGCCGTGGGTCTCCTCGGGCGTGACCTTGGCGGTGCCCACATCCAGACCCTTGTAGATCTGCATGGAGTCCGCGCTGATTACTTCGCCCCCGAACTGTTCGGCCAGCGCTACGCCCAAGGCCGTTTTGCCGGTGGCCGTGGGGCCCACCACTGCCACGACCGGGTGTTTATACGATGCGTCCAAACTGCTTTTCCAGCTCCTTTCGGGTCAACTTGAGCACGCAGGGGCGGCCGTGAGGGCAGAAAGGCGGCACTTCGCCGGAAAGGATCTTTTCGGCCAGCGCCAGCAGCTCCTGCGGGGAGGACTTGTCCCCCGCCTTGATGGCCGCACGGCAGGAGATGGAATGCAGCACCCACTCGGTGTGCTCGTTCAGTGCGTCGTGGCCGCCCTTGAGCAGCTTGTTGGCGATCTCAATGAGCAGGCTTTCGGCGTTCTGCGGTTCCACATCGGCCGGGACCGCCCGCAGCACCACCGTGTTGCCGCCAAAGTCCGCGATCTCCAGCCCTGCGTTTTCCAGCAGGGGCACATGATCCAGCAGGGCCTGTTTTTCCTCAGCAGACAGGTCAATGGCCGTCGGCTCCAGCAACATCTGACTGGGCACATTGCCGTAGTTGGCTGCCAGCTTTTCGTACAGCTGGCGCTCATGGGCAGCGTGCTTGTCGATGAGGCACAGTTCGTCGCCGCGCTCGGCCAGGATATAGGTACGGAACACCTCGCCCACATAGCGCAGCGGCTCCGGGCCGTCGGCGGGGGCAAAGTTCATCTGCTCCGGCTCCACCGGCTCTTCGGCAGCTGCTTCCGGTTCCTCCCGTGCAGGCTGTACCGGCGCTGCGGGCTTTTCCGGCTCTTTCACCGGAACGGCAGGCTGCGGGTCCCAGGCCGCCATGTGGTTCCAGCCTGCCTGCACTTTTGTCTCACCGAAATCCGGTTCCACGTCCAACTGTGTTTCGCTGGCCGCCGCACGGAAGGGTTCAGCAGGCTTTTCCTGCGGGGCGGCCGGGCTGTGCAGGGTAACAAAGGGGTCCAGGATGTCGGCATCCACGCTGCTCTGTTTCCAGCGGGGCTGTGCCGCAGCCGTCGGTTTTTCCGGCGCAGCAGGTGCAGATGTCTTCGTTGCGGGCTTTGCGGGAGCCGCCGGGGCCGGAGCGGGCTGCGGCGGGAGGGTGCCCGGGTCCGCCTGCCCCGGAATGATGGCAGAAAGCCCTGTAAAGTTGCTTTTCTTTACAGCATTTTCCGGTGATTCTCCGTCAAATACTTCGATCTTGGATTTTTCGTTGGTTTTTGTTTCTTCAAAGGTGAAATGTCGCTCGCCGGTGCCGGGCTGGGCCAGTGCCAGCTTGACGGCATGGTAAACCACATCGAAGATGTCGTTTTCCCGGGCAAAGCGCACCTCGATCTTGGCCGGGTGCACATTCACATCCACCAGGTCTGCCGGCATATCCAGCAGCAGGATGCCGCCAGGGAACTTGCCCTGCATCATGGTACCCTTGAACGCCATCTCCATGCCGGCCATGATGGTGCGGTTGCGGACGTAGCGTCCATTGATGTAAAAATGCTGCATGCTGCGGCTGGCGCGGCAGCTCTTGGGCGGGGTGATGAGACCCCTGATGTGGTAGACGCCCTCCTGGTTGTCCACCTCCACAAGGTCCCGGCTGAACTCCCGGCCCAACACAGAGTAGGCCGCGCCCCGCAGCTGACCGTCACCGGGGGTGACGTACTGCAGTTTGCCTTCCCGGATGAATTTGATGCTCACCTCCGGGTGGCTGAGGGCCACATGGGTGACCGTGTCGGCCACGAAGGTGCCCTCGCTGGAGTCCTTTTTGAGGAACTTCATGCGGGCAGGGGTATTGTAGAACAGATCCTGCACCCGGATGGTGGTGCCCACGGCACGGGCGCCCGGCTCACGGGAGAGCTCTTCCCCGCCCTCGATGCAGTACACCGTGGCAAATTCGTCCTGCTCGGTGCGGGTGGTCAGCTCCACCCGGGCCACACTGGCAATGGAGGCCAGTGCCTCGCCGCGGAAGCCCAGTGTATGGATGCTGACAAGGTCATCCGGCGTCTGGATCTTGCTGGTGGCGTGTCGGATGAAAGCAGTGGAGATGTATTCGGCTTCAATGCCGGTGCCGTTGTCGCTGATCTCGATCAGCTTCACGCCGCCGGACTCAATGCTCACGGTGATCTGGCTGGCACCCGCGTCGATGGAGTTTTCCAGCAGCTCCTTGACAACGGACGCCGGACGTTCGACTACCTCACCGGCTGCGATCAACTCGGCGGTGTGCTTGTCCAGAACATGGATCACGGCCATGGTCGTTCCCTCCCTTGTGCGTTTTATGGAGAACGGGTCAGCCGTTCAGGCTGCCCTTCAGGGTCTTTTTGAGTTCATAGAGGAAATTCAGGGCTTCGATGGGGGTCAGGGTCTCCACGTCCACGGCTTCCAGCTTTTCCATCATCTCGCTGGGCACCGCCGGAGAGTTGTACTCCTGCAGGGCATCAAAGTCCATCTGTTCCACCTTGTTTTTCGGGGCCGTGGCTTCCAGTGCCCGCAGCACCTCGTGGGCGCGGCGGGTCACGCTGCCGGGCAGACCGGCCAGCTTGGCCACCTCGATGCCGTAGCTGTCATCGGCCGGGCCGCGCACGATGCGCCGCAGGAAGGTGATGTCCTCCCCGCGCTTCTTGACCGCGATGTTGTAGTTCTTCACGCCCTCCACGGTGCCTTCCAGCTCGGTCAGCTCGTGGTAGTGGGTGGCAAACAGCGTCTTGCAGCCCAGGCCCTTGGCGGGGTCTGCAATGTGCTCCACCACGGCGCGGGCAATGCTCATGCCGTCAAAGGTGGAGGTCCCGCGGCCGATCTCGTCCAGCACCACAAGGCTCTTGGAGGTGGCGTTTTTCAGGATCTCGGCCACCTCGGTCATCTCCACCATAAAGGTAGACTGCCCGGCAGAAAGGTCGTCCGATGCACCGATGCGGGTAAAGATGGCATCCACCACGCCCACATGGCAGCTGGCGGCCGGCACAAAGGAGCCGATCTGCGCCATCAGCGCGATGAGCGCATTCTGACGCATGTAGGTCGATTTGCCCGCCATGTTGGGGCCGGTGATGATCAGGCAGCGGTCCTCGCCGCAGTTGAGGGTGGTATCATTGGGCACGAACAGGCTGCCCTTGAGCACCTGTTCCACCACGGGGTGGCGGCCCTCGGTGATGGTCAGCTCGTCGCTGTCATCCACCACGGGGCGGCAGTAGTTGTTCTCCGCCGCCACCTGCGCCAGGGCGGTCAGCACATCCAGCTTTGCCACGGCGTTGGCCGTGCGCTGGATGCGGTCCAGCTGGGCGCTGATGCTCTCCAGCAGTTCGTCGAACAGGCGGCGCTCCAGCGTGATCAGCCGCTCGTGTGCGCCCAGGATCTTGCTTTCCAGCTCCTTGAGCTCCTGAGTAATGTAGCGCTCGCCGCTGGTCAGGGTCTGCTTGCGGATGTAGGTCTCCGGCACCATGCTCTTGTAGGAGTTGCTGACCTCGATGTAGTAGCCGAACACATGGTTGTAGCCGATCTTCAGCTTGGGGATGCCGGTCTCCTGCCGCAGGCGGGCTTCCAGCTGGGCCAGGACCCCCTTGGTGTTGTCGCGGATGGAGCGCAGCTCGTCCACCTCGGTGTGGTAGCCCTTGGCGATGACGCCGCCGTCCTTCAGGGTGGACGGTGCATCCGGGTCCACGGCCGCATAGATGCGGGCCTTGATGTCCTCCAGCGGGTCGATCTCCTCCGCCAGCTCTGCCAGCTCCGGGCAGCCGCAGGCCGTTGCCTGCTGCCGGAGGACCGGCAGATGCTCACAGGTCTGGGCCAGCGTATAGATTTCCTTGGGGGTGGCCGAGCCATAGACCGTGCGGGTCATCAGGCGCTCCATGTCGGCAATGTAGTGCAGCTCGTCGGTCAGGTCGCCGCGCACGACGGTCTGCCGCACAAGGCTCTCCACCGCGTTGAGGCGCTGGTTGATGAGCTTGCTGGACAACAGCGGCTGCTCGATCCAGCTGCGCAGCATGCGCTTGCCCATGGCCGTGCTGGTCTTGTCCAGCACCCAGAGCAGCGTGCCCCGCTTTTCGCGGCCGCGCAGCGTCTCGGTGAGTTCCAGATTGGCCCGGGTGACCGGCGATAGACGCATGAACTGCGCCTCGTTGTAGGTCACCACGGTTTTCAGGCGCTCCACGCCCTTGATCTGGGTGTCGTGCAGATACTCCAGCAGTGCCGCCATGGCAAACCGTACCAGACCGTTTTCGGCCATGCCGGTGGTCTGGGGCCAGTCACGACCGAACTGGCTCTCCAGCGAAGCCGCCACCAGACCCGGTGCATAGCGCTCATCCTCCACCAGCTCCACCGAGCAGGTCATATTCTTTTTGATGTAGGCCGTCACTTCGCGGCAGTCCAGCAGGCCGGGGTTCATCAGCACTTCGCTGGGAGCAACAGCGCTACCGGTGCCAAAGTGGTTTGGGTAAACTGCCCCAACATGCTGAACAGCCAAATGAACAGCGCGGTTTCCGGCGGCAATGCCCAGCTGTTGACCAGCGCCGTGAACTGGATGACCGGCGAAGAAAACGGTGTGGTGATTGACAGCAAGAGTATGAGCGCCGAAACCTTGACGGTCCCTGCCAAGGCCACCATGCTGCTTGGCCTGCTGTTTACCATCGTGGTGCCGCTGGCCTTTATCGTGGTCGGTATTGCCATCACTTTGGTGCGCCGCCGCCGTTGATATTTCCAGTGCCGCAGAAACCTTAGGAGATAACAGCCAATGAACACAAAGAAAATGTTGCCCCTTTTTGTGCTGGTTCCCGTGGTGGTTGTGCTGGGCGTTGCCCTTGGCGTGCTGAACCATGCAGATACCGAGGAAGAGGATACCAGCATTGCACTGTGCAGCCTGGATGCTGACAGTGTGGTCGCGATTGCCTGCAAAGACGCCAGCGATGGCGCAACGTTGGAATCCGCCCTGACCAAAACGGATGATACCTGGACACTGGATTCTGACCCCGCGCTGCCCCTTGACCAGAGTAAGGCCCAAGGCGTTGCCGACAGCATGACAGCTCTGACCGCGCTGCGCGAACTGAGCGATGACGCCGACGTTGCCAGCATGGGCTTTGATACCCCGACTTATGAGCTGAGCCTGAAAACGGCAGATACCGAATGGACGCTGACCGTTGGCAGCAAGAACTCCATCACAAACAACTGGTATGCCCGCCTGAGCGCAGACGGCCCGGTGTATACGCTGGACAGTTCGGCCCTGAGCGGCATCTGCAAAACCGCAAAGCAGCTGTATGCCGCCCAGAGCATTACGGACATAGATGTGGACGATGTGACCAAGATGGTGGTGCAGACCGCCAACGGCGGAACCCTGAGCTTTGCCCAGAATGACAGCACCTGGACGCTGACGGATGATGCGGAGTATAACCTGAATCAGGATATCGTCAAAAAGATGGCGAGCACCATCTGCGATCTGAAAACCAAGTGGAGCGTGACCGAACCGCAAGCCGATGCCGTGTATGGTCTGGATACCCCCAATGCCATCGTTACCCTGATCGCATCGGACGGCACCAGCATCCAGTGCAGCTTTGGTGGCAACGACGCCGAGGATGATACCCTGTGCTACCTGCGCAGCTCCGGCGCAGCAGGCGTTGTGTATGAAGTGAGCACTGACGCCCTGAACGCCTTTGCCTATGACAAGGCAGCGCTGGAAGCCGAGGAGGAAGCCACCCCCGAAACCGCCGATGTTGCCGCCGAAGACCCGGTTGGCAATGACAATACCGTTGATGATGAATAATCGGTCCGGCAGCAAAGCCTGAACCAATGCAAAGCCCCCGGCACGGTGCCAAACCACTGTGCCGAGGGCTTTTTGCAGAGTAATGCGGGATTTTACCACTTGATTCCTGTAAATTCCGTTCCATTCTGCCGCGAGGTATGGTATAATCAAAATACAATAAAACACGCCGCAAGGCCAGCATATGCAGCAGGGCGCGTTGTGCGGGGAAAATGGCATTTCCCTATAGTGACCGCAGGGGCGCACATTGTGCGCCCGCCAACTTAAGGCAAAGGCAACACCGCACAATTCCCGCCTTACGG
>ERZ860445.734-NODE-734-length-22664-cov-10.015304_pt1 | contig 22664 bp, 21 predicted proteins | sample MGYA00509977_ERZ860445 | MGnify/ENA primary metagenome ERZ860445 (study PRJEB30046, sample SAMN00715233) | human gut metagenome | study: EMG produced TPA metagenomics assembly of the A metagenome-wide association study of gut microbiota in type 2... | reverse complement strand
AAAATCAGCTAAAGCCTTTTTGATATAAAAGAATGGGGTAGATGGGATGGATACAAATGTACGGCCTACGCATACACCACGCATACACTTTTAAACAGGGCTACATACACCAATCCATACACCACTGAAACAATTAAAAATCAAGAGAATATGGCAAATTTTAAAGCAGTAGTTAGAAAGAAGCGTGCAGATGGCTTCTATCCGGTGTACATTCGTATCGTTCACCGCTCTCGTATGGGGTATATCAAGACCTCAAAAATCGTCACGGATAAGCAACTCAGCAAGACGGGTGAGATTAAGGATCCCGTAGTAAATGACTATTGTTCTCGTGAGATTTTACGTTACAGTGACCTCGTGAATCGCAAGGATGTTTCTCATTTCTCCGTAGCAGAATTGATTGAGTATTTAAACAATCTGGATGAAGAAGTCAACTTCAGTGAGTATGCGAATAAGTTTATTGCGCGTATGCGTGAGGAAGGTCACGAACGTAATGCGAAGAATTATCGCTTGGCTGTTGATCACCTACAGCGCTATTTGGGCTCCACCGAAGTGATGTTCTCCAGATTGACCACTACTACCATTAATAATTGGATAGATAGCTTGTCATTGACCAATCGAGCCAAAGAGATGTACCCTACCTGTGTGCGTCAGATTTTCAAGAAAGCACTGGTAGAATTGAATGATGAAGAGCGCGGACTCATACGCATCAAGTATAATCCTTGGTTTAAAGTTAGCATTCCAAAGTCAGACAGGACCATGAAGTTGGCAATCAGCGCAGAAGCTTGTCGTGAGTTCTTTAACCGGCCCCTTCCGAAAACCAAGATGCTTGCCTCTACCCCGGAATTGGGACGAGATATTGCTTTGCTCATCTTTTGTTTGGGCGGAATCAATACGGTTGACTTGTACAATCTGAAGAAGGAAGATTATCATGATGGTATCATTTCGTATAAACGTGCGAAAACAAGGCATAGCCGTGCTGACGAAGCATATATGGAAATGCGTGTAGAACCTTTCATTCAAACGACGTTTAATAAGTATCTTGCGGATGAGGAAGATGAGTATCTCTTTGTTTTTCATAGCCGTTATAGGGATTCTGACAGCTTCTGTGCCGGTGTAAACATAGGTATCAGAAAAATCTGTATTGATATGGGCATGAAGAAAGAACAGTTCTATTGTGGCTATACCTTCCGCCATACATGGGCCACCATTGCCCAAAACGATTGTGATGCCAATATTGCGGATGTTGCCTTCGGTTTGAACCATAGTCAGGGCTATAAAGTGACCAGAGGCTATGTCAAGATAGACTTTACTCGTGCTTGGGAATTGAATGCCAAGATCATTGATTTTGTATTCTTCTCCAACAAGAAAAGCAAGCAAGGAAAGGCGCGTGATCTTGAGGAACCTGCCTATAAGCTTTTCCGCATATCGCCAAAGATGATGATTCATGCCCGTGCTTATTTCAAGGGTGAAGTTGTAGCCGAACTGACAAATATCGGATTCAGTAACATCAATCAGGTGATTGCAGCGCTTGCTCCTCACTTGCCTAAGGATATGCCTGTTGGATGTACAGTACAGTTCCGGTTAACGAATTGCGACAACCAGCAAGAAATGGTTTACGAACGCAGTAAAGGTAAGGGTTTCTAAACACCCTATACCTTATATATAGCTAACAATCCGCATCAGTCCTAACGATTGATGCGGATTGTCGTTTTCGGTAGTTGCCCTACCATATCACTTGGTGTTCGCTTAAATGTAGTACTTAACCAAAGGGAACAATTTAGCCACTTACCCATGCAGCGTACTACCTTCTTGGTCTGAAGGCACTTCTTACCCTCTCTTGTCCTTCAGAACTTTGGCGGCACATTTGTCCTTATCATCCCTATGATTAAAACCATGATAAACACCAGCAGCTTCCATGCAATAGAAAACAAGAATTTGCCGAGCCACCAGGCAAGCTGAATGACTTTTATGATAACGACTAATCCCACCTTCAAGAGAATGGCGAATATTATCGCGACCGGTATCAAATATATGAAGAATAGTACCAATGCCATAGCTTTCTTTTTAGTTATTTCTATACTCAAATATACTAAAAACCAATGGAATAAAGAAACAATGCGACTTATTTTTCCTGGTTGTTAGCACTATTTAATCATCGATTTACAGGTCTTTTGTTCTAAGGATTTAAAGGGTCAATCGTTCCTAAGATAAGTAATTGTTTTCTCATTGTTGGACTACATTTTTGTCGTGTTGGACCATGTTGGACCACATTGTTTCCTTTGTTCGTGTCTTCAAAAATGAGGCATCTCCCAGCTACTTTTGCTGGTGATATGAAACACTAACTATTAAAACTAACAGTATGGCACTTTGGAAAATTTCAGTAAAGTTTGGAACGAATGCCCCTTGCAAGGACAAGCGTAAGAGAGTGGAGAAAGGAATGTTTGTGGAAACCTCTACAGCTACCACAACTCCTCCTTTGAATCAGGCTCGCGAGCAACCGATGTTGGCTCAGCTTTTCTCCAGCAAGTACGGCATCGAGATTGATGCCAACAAGATGAATTCCTCTTATTTCGTCTGTGAGAGAATCAGCTAAAAAACTCGCCTTGATCTTGTGGATTAACCACTAGACCAAGGCGAGTAGCTTATGTATATGCTTTTAGAGTTCATCCACCGCTTGGATGCGCTGCTTCCAGAGATTTAATTCATTACGCATTGTTTTTCTAATATCCTTCAAGGATTTGTCAGGGAACTCATGGATTATTAAGTTGTGAAGGAAGAGAAATAAGGATATGAAGTATTTACTTACCATCCAATCTCTTGAGGACGGGTGTAGAATACTGACAGCCGGAATTCCAAAGACTGTGCCAATTTCCCATTTCAAGTTATCAAAGACTTGTATAGATTTTATAGTATCAGCCTTTGCTTCATCCATATTATTTCTAAGGGTCTCAAAAGCATTTGTTTCCATGAAAACAATCTTTTTAGGCCTGAGTATGTTTATCAACTCTATAGTGCTTTTAATACCTTCAGCCAACAACTCTTTTTTCAAGTTACTGACACCTTTGGATGACTCAAACGGAGAGAGATTTGTCCATACCACCTTCTTGTCATCATCAATCTGGCTGTCCGGACATTTGGAACCATATCCAAGGAATAGTCGTCCGTTGGCAAGAAAACGGGAGTCTTTTAATTCCTTGTCAAGCCGCTTGCTCCACCATTCTTTGTTTCCCTCCAAGTAACCATCAGTTGTATGGGGCGAGGTGCATTTCCCATTTCCTTTGGGATTTATTCCTATAACCATCAGTTCAACGTCAGTTTCTATTATATTGAGAGGTGATTGGGTATAATACGGAGTGTTATGTGTTTGTGAGAGTTCATTGAACTGTTTAGTCCATTTTTCACTCCATTCTTTCAATAATTCTTGTTTGGTCTTTTCCATTGTATTAAGTTTTTAATCGGTATCGTACATTTTCCATAGGTCTTTTGCCCTGTTGTGCATTTCATGCCGCAATGTGGCTGGTTGCATGACTTCTACCATGTTTCCAAATTTAAGCAATTCCATGCACAAATCGTAGGTCGGGCGCACTAAAAGTTCAAAGTCTGCATACTCGTCGCAGGTGAAGACCTCTTGCTGGCTCTCATGCAGCGGCAGTGAGCGCAGGTAATGCTGCTGCCTTCCATAGGCACGGATGACAACCCTTTCGATGGACTTATCCTCTATAACCACACCAAAATAGGAAGAGAAATAAGCTTGGGCGTTAAAATCTTGAGGCAGAACGAATGCTTCTTTCAAGATTTCCAGGTGCTCTACTCTGTCCAACCCATATACCCGAATCATTCCGTCATTGATACTGAGAGCCAGCAGGTACCATCTTCTTTGAAACAACTTCAAGCAGTATGGTGCAACCGGGAACGTATAGGACTTATTCCTTTTGAAACTCCGGTAACTGAGCCGGATCAGCTTCGTCTCCTTGATGGCATTCAGAATGTCAGTAAGGAACTGCTGACTGGATGGTACCGGCTCCACCAAAATGCGATCATGAAGCGTGCTGTATTGCAGGAGGTTTTGGGCAGTGGTATATGTGTCAAGCAACCACCGATTCAGCGTTCCGTTCTTCAAACTCTCCGGATTGGCGATGTAATAGCGAAAGCTATCCTTCCAGTTGCATTCAATCAGCACCCCTAACGACATGAGGATGTTGCCTTTCCATCGGTCAAAGGTCTGTCTGGGGATTGGTTTGCCATTACTGGCATCTTCATTGAGGAGCCATTTATCGTTGAGTTCCTTCAAAGAAAGCCCCTTCTCTCCGGCATGGAAAATCGTATTGACCACCCAAATGTATTTCTCCAGAATAGTCATCTTCCTTCTGTTTTACGCAGCCCACTGCCGTATTTCGCTTCAAACTCAGTAACCAGTTTCCGGAAGTTCTCGGGCAGATAGGTCATCGCTTTTTCATACATCTCTTCGGGTACCCCATAAAGTGCTTCAGCAATGGAGCCGGTGATGCAGCCGATGGTATCGGAATCTCCACCGATGCTGATGGCATTACGGATGGCATCCTCAAAGTCTGTAGCTTGCAGCGCACATTGGATGGCTTGAGGAACACTGTCCTGACAGATGCCGCCATTGCCTTCCCCGTCAACTCCGTTCCAGGAATAACGCTTTTGCAGTTCGGCAATGGTGAGCGGAAAACGATAGCCGAAGTCCTGCTCCATACATTGTTGAATCTCATTCTTCGATGCACCCTTACGAGCCAGAAAGATACACATGGCTGTAGCCTGTGCCCCCTTGATGCCCTCCGGATGATTGTGCGTCCCTTCTGCCGAAACCTTGGCAGCATTCATGATGTCGTTTTTCGTATCGAAAGCCCAACCCACCGGACCGACACGCATGGCCGATCCGTTGCCGCAGCTGTTGTATGCCGGAGCATATCCGGTTTTTGTCTTCTGCATGACCCAATTTTGGAAACTGTTTCCATATCCACCCATCGGTGTGGGATAAGCTTCCGCATACCGGACATAGTAATCCGCCACCTGTGCAAGGCGGTCGGCCAGGATGGCATCCGCTGTAGCCAATGTCAGGATGCTGTCATCCGTGTATTCCACGTAGCGACCGAAGAACTCAAAGTCCTTGGTTCGTATGTTACTGAACTCGTAGATACTACCTACGATGTCCCCAATGATACTTCCAATCATACTCTTACTGTTTTAGTGATTCTACTTACTTAAAGCTGTTGCCATCAGTAATATCCGTAAATATACTCATTTTGTATCTAATACAGAGCCAACCGGTGGACTTTGTTGCAAAGTTACCACGATACTCCCTCAAAAAGTGAGACACACTCTATGTTTTAGGTCATAGCTACCAAGGTATTTGCTGTTGGCGCTTTTACATGACCGCATATCCATACGCTTCTGCACTTCTTTTTCCCTCCCGTTCTGAGTCCGTACGCTGCAATACTCTTTTACCCTTGAAGTCAATATGATGGGAGATTAGACATATCTATAGCCTTGCAACTTTATATTGCCGGATTGCTGAAACCACGGAATATGAGATGGGCGAACCTTGGGTTCAAGACATTAGCCAAACTTGGCATCAAGTGATTATTATATGGACGTATGCCGTTCCAAAGAAGTTGAGAACAACGGACAAGCAAACTTGGAATACTTGATAATCAGGATAAATTGACCGAAGATTTCTCCAAAGAATGATGTTGTGAATTTTTGCCTTTCGACGTTTTTTATGCTTCTTTGAGGTCGCTAAAGCTACCGGGAAGGCATCGAACTGCGTTGCAGGATTTGTCAAGCAAGTTGTACCCTTGTCATTACAAAACGGAGTTTTGTCCTCACAAGGGTCACTTGCCGATTGCTGCCGCAACGGGGCGATAAATCGCTGTTTCGCGCTGCGAAATAGGTGTCCGGAAAACCCGGCTAACAAGTAATCAAAGGAAGTATGAAACAGAAGACCAAAGTATTTCAGTTGCGGCTTACCCCGGAGGAAGCCCAGCTGTTAAAAGAAAAATCAGGCTCATTCCACTCTGTGAGCCATTATATCCTGTCGGCAGTGCAGGAATTTTCCAATGTGGATGTGAAGGAACGCATCGAGTTGATCCGAGAACTCGGTGAGTTTTACCGAAAGAATCAGAACGAACTGTCCTGGGCAGGCGGCAACCTGAATCAGGTGGTCAAACGAGCCAATGAACTGGCGGTAGCCGGGTTGCTTGCGCCCGGCTATATCCAAGAGATAGTGCTTCCGACCATCCGCGAAACACAGAAAACGATGAACCGCATCAAACGGGATTTGGAACTGATTACACTCAAGTGCATAAAGACCAAAATGCCGAAGTAGTGTTTGTGCGGTATATGATTTGACCGTTGAACCCAACTAATCCGACTATTCAGATGATAGCAACCATTTTACCCGGAAGTTCGAACTTCCATGCTGTAGATTACAATGAACGGAAGGTGGCGAAAGGTGTAGCCCGGTTACTGGAGATACAAAACTTCGGAGCACTCGGCGAAGTACGCAAACCAACCCCCGATGAGTTGACTCAGTTTCTCATGGAATATTCCTCCATGAATCCCAGAATACAGAAAGCCCAGTTCCATGTAGCCATCTCCTGCAAGGGACATGAGATGTCTGAACAGCAGTTGCTTGATTTCACGCACCGGTATCTGCAGGAAATGGGTTATGCCGAACCCGGACAACCCTGGCTCATCTATTCCCACAACGATACAGACAATGCGCACTTGCACATTGTAACTTCAAGAATTGCACCCGATGGACACAAGATACAGCACGACCATGAGCGCAGACGCTCGCAGGCGGTTATTGACAAGATACTTGGAACCGATAGAACACAAAAGACAGAGCAAGACCTCGAAGCAGCCAAGCAATATTCCTTTTCTTCCTTCGCCCAGTTCAAAGCCGTGATGGGTTCCATGGGCTATGAAGTTTTTCAAAAAGACGGGAATGTCTTCATCAAGCAAGGCGGCCGAATTCAAAAGAAAATTCCTCTGGCAGAGATTGAAGCCCTGTTCAAGAAAGGCTATCAGGACAAGGCACGCAACCGCCAGCTGAGAGCCTATCTGAAAAAATACCGGAACGTATGCGCCAACAAGGAGGAACTGCAGAAGGAGATGAAGAAGAACTTCGGAGTGGATGTGGTTTTCTTTGGCAAGAAAGACAAGCCCTACGGCTACATGCTGATAGACCATGCCAACAAGACCGTCATTCATGGTGCCAGAGTCCTTGCTGTAGAAGAACTGCTGGACTTTGCTACTCCCGAACAACGCTTTGACCGGATAGAAGCATTCATAGACCAGCTGCTGACCCTCAATCCCAAGACCACACAGGGAGAAATCTTCCAGAAGCTCAAGAAACAACGTGCCTATATAAAGAAAGGTGTCATCTACTTTGATGGCAAGAGTAGACCACTGCCGCCCTTTATGGCCAAGGCCCTTGACCGCAACAACCGTATCAGCTTTATAGAAAAGTTCAAGCCAACCAGCGCTGCAGAAGTGGCACTGCTCTGTAAGGTTTTCAAAGTGGACCGCCCGGATTTGGTGGACATATCTCCAGAGCGTAGCTCCAACTACGCAGATGCCGTGAACAAACTGCATGGTATCTTCAATGATCCCGAAGTGAAATCACCCCCTAGCGCCATGTATCAAGAAGGCTTCATCATCCGTCAGGTAGATGATACCTACTATGCCATCAATTTTAAGGAACATATCCTTATTAACCTGAATGAAGAAGGCTTTGATGTAGAACGGGTGAAGAAGAAATCCATGAAGCAGAAACGGAAAGGCACTCCTTTTAAGAAATCTTCCAAATTGAATCCGATCAAGAGTTTGCAGCAGAAGACGCATCAGGGGCTTGGCAAACTCAACAAGAAAGGAATCGGTAGCCACAGTGCCAATCGCGAATGGGAAGTTGGTAAGAAAACGAACTATGATGAGGTGGATGATGGACACTCATTAAAGATGTAATTACTTTCTGTTTATCTATAAAAAAACTGCCTACTGTTGTGTTCGATATTCATCTTTAAAATATAACTTTGCATTTATGATGTGATTAAAATCTATTTGTACACAATATGAGTTTATTTACCTGATACCATGAAGAATTTCAATTATTACCAAAAGAACTTGAGTCTTCATCTTTTAAGGAATTTCTTTTTGAAACATGGCAAGCAACATACATACAGGAAGAAAGATTTTTTTATCCGCCAGCATGAAGTTTCACGGTCTGCCGGGTGGGTTGAGTCTGGTAGCTTTCAGTATTCGTTTACAGACGAAGAAGGCCTTGAACATATTGTAGGCTATGCTTTTGAAAATGAGTTCGTATGTGATTACTCTTCCTTCATAAAATCCCAACAGTCTAAGGTCAGCATTCAAGCTATTTCAGACTGTGTAGTTTATGAAATTGCATTGAATGAACTAGTCACATATTGGGAAGTTAATTTGGACAACTTGAAAGAAGGAAAGAAGGCGGCAGAAAATTTATATGAGTTAGCATATGACCGGTTTCTTGATTCCTATTGCAGTCCGATGATACGGTATAAGAAACTGATGAGTAGGTGTCCAAAGTTGAAAGAGAAAGTACCATTGAGAAGTATCGCCTCCTTTCTGGGTGTAACCCCGGAAACAATCAGCCATATCCGTAAAAAGATACGCCTGGATGGAAAGTCTTGAATTTGTTCAAGGCTTTTCTTTTGCTTATTGCTTTACTTTGCACCTTTTAAAAATTAAGCTATGGTGTATTCTATCTATCAATCGGAAATAGAACAGTTGGATGTACAAATAGCAAAGCTCCGCAAGAAGAGCAATGCCTATTTGCTGGCGAAACTTCTTTTCTTTGGTGCAAGTGCTTTCTTTGTCTATCTCGCTATCAAAAATTTCACTTTTCTGAATCTGGCAGGTGCCTGTTCATTTTTTGCAGCTTATTTATCTGCTTGCGTATTGGACAGCCGTTGTCAGAAATTCTGTGATGGGCTGAAACGTAAAAAGTCTGTCTGCAAGCATGAACTGGCCTATCTGGAAGGCGATTTTACATCATTTTCCTCGGGAGAGGTTTACATCAATCCAGAACATGAATACTCGTTTGATTTGGATCTGTTTGGTCCAAGTTCCTTATTCAATCGGATGAACAGAAGTGTCACCCGGAAAGGGAGCGACAGGTTGGCCGAGAAATTGACGAACCTCTGTCAGGATAAGCAGGAAATTCTTCTCAATCAGGCGGCCATTGTAGAACTGGCAGATAACTTCAGTTGGCGTATCAGGTTTATGGCCAACAGGTTCATTCCGGATAATCTTAAAATGCTTTCTGAGCTGGCTTCAGAAAAACAAAAACACGGTTTTCTCCTGCGTTCCGCCATTCCTGCTGTTTGCGTAGGAATGACCATTCTTTCTTTTCTGCTGGCTTTATTAAAACTGATTGGATGGCAGTATTTTATGACATTCTTCCTATTAAATCTTGGCTGCTCGATTTTGTTCTTTCGCAAGACATTGGCGACCAATATTAGTATAAGTAAAATTTATCAAGAACTCGTTGCCTATATCGAGGTCTTGAATGACATACAGAATGCCAGATTCAAAGCTAGGGTTTTGGTTGAATTACAAAAAGGACTGTTTTCTTCTTCAGCAAACAGCTTGAAGTCCTTCGCTGAATTGTCGCGCTTGCTGAACCTGTTCGATCAGCGGGGGAATGCCATCTTCTATATTCTTTTCAATGGTTTCTTCCTGTTTGACATTTTACTGTTGAAGCGTATCATCCAATGGGAGAAAAAGCATCTGGCGCACATGGAAAAATGGATCCATTGCATTTCCGAAATAGATGCGTTGGTCAGTCTGGCCAATTACTCGTTCAATCATCCTGCCAACACCGCAGCGGAAATACTTCCGGAACAGGATGAGAAGGTGATTGAAGCCATAGATATCTATCATCCTTTTCTGGCCTACAAGCAAGCTGTCCCTAATAGCTTTACACTCGGAAAGAAGCATGTCGCCATCGTGACCGGAGCCAATATGGCAGGGAAAAGTACTTTCCTGCGGACCATCGGAATCAATTACATCCTGGCTTGCAACGGGGTACCCGTATGTGCTACCTCTTTCAGGTTCTCAATCGTTACCCTGTTTTCAAGTATGCGAACAACAGACAATCTGTCAAAGGATATCTCTTATTTCAATGCGGAGCTTCTTCGCTTGAAGCAACTCATACAGCATGTGAAGTCTAATCCTTATACCCTGATTATTTTGGATGAGATTCTGAAAGGTACGAATTCGAAAGACAAGTTGGAAGGCTCCATCGTTTTCCTGCGCGAGATTATATGCCATAATGTAGCGGCATTGATTGCCACCCATGATTTGGAGCTGGCAAAACTGGAGGACGAAAATAAGGAGGTATTCAGCAATTATTGTTTTGAAATAGCCCTGTCGAAAGACATTGAATACACCTATCGTATAGCCAAAGGGGTGGCCAAGAACCTGAATGCTTCTTTTCTGTTGAAAAACATATTGGATGAAATGAGAAACTAAAAGGGAGAACCTTGCGGCGTATTGCCGAGGGGTTCTCCCTTGAATTCAATTGATTTGCAATGTGCTTATATTTTTTCTGTTAATGGAATAGTGTCATACATTACTCTGGCAACTTTGCTTACATATTTAACCGCTCTTTCAATTTCGTATTCCGTTTTAAAACCTGCATGTTATTGATGGCATAATGAAGGGCATTGGGTGTGCCGATAAGAATGCAGATTTTCTTGGCACGAGTGATACCGGTATAGATAAGGTTACGTTGCAGCATGATGTAGTGGTTCATCATGACGGGCATCACCACGATGGGATATTCAGAGCCTTGCGACTTGTGGATGGTAGTAGCATAAGCCAATGTCAGTTCTTCCAATTCTGAGATTTCATAAGATACCAGTGTTCCTTCGAAATTCACACTCAGTGTATTCTCATCCGTATCTACCGATTCGATATAGCCCAAGTCACCGTTAAACACTTTCTTTTCGTAGTTGTTTCGTAGCTGCATGACACGGTCACCCAGTTTGAAGGTGTTGACTCCACGAGTCAGTCCAACCTTTGAGGGATTCAAGGCTTTCTGCAGCGCTGCATTCAGTGCAATGGCTCCGATATTCCCTTTCTGCATGGGAGTCAGTACCTGAATCTGATGGGCATCTACCTCATACGCATGAGGAAGCCGTTTCTGCACCAGTTCTACAATAGTTTCAGCCACTGCTTCGGGCTGTTCCTGTTTGATGAAGAAGAAGTCGGTATTCTTGCCGTTGCTCGTATCGGGATAATTGCCCTGATTGATGGCATGGGCACTCATCACAATCCGGCTGCTTTGCGCCTGACGGAAGATGCGGGTCAGGCGGATAACAGGTATCCTCCGGCTTTCAATGATGTCGCGCAGTACATTTCCAGGTCCTACACTTGGCAGCTGGTCCACGTCACCTACCAGGACTAGACGCATGTTCGAGGGGATAGCTTTCATCAGATGCATCATCAAGTGGATGTCTATCATTGAACATTCATCCACAATGAGGGCATTCCCTTCCAGTGGATTTTTCTCGTTTCGCTTGCAGCCTTCCTGCGGGTTATACTCCAACAGACGGTGGATGGTTTTTGCTTCCCTTCCAGTAGCTTCGCTCATTCGTTTGGCGGCACGTCCGGTAGGGGCAGCCAGCAGAATCTTCAATCCCATGTGCTGGAATGCGGCAAGAATACCTTGGGTTGTAGTGGTTTTACCTGTACCCGGGCCACCCGTCAACACCATGACTTTGGAACGGATGGCCTGTTCGATGGCCTGTAACTGAATCTCGTCATACTCTATACCCGTTTCCTTGCCGAGTGATTTGACTTCAAGGGTTTCTGCGAAGAGGTCTTGTTCAGCAGGAAGCAGCAGGTCAAGCAGGTCTCTGGCTACGCCGACTTCTGCATAGTAATAATAAGGATGATAGATGGCATCTTCTTCAGCGATGATTTCCTCATCCGTTTCCATCTGTTTCAAGGTGTGGATAATGAGGGACTCATCGGTAGTCAGCAGTTCATGGGCAGCTTTGATCAGTTGCTCCCTTTCTGCATAGACATGTCCTTCTGTAGAGAGTTGGTGCAAAGTATGTAGAATACCGCTTCTGCAACGGTGCGGATCATCATCCAGATAACCCATGTTGTGGGCTATATCATCGGCCATCTTAAAACCAATGCCCCACACTTCATCTGCCAGCCGGTAAGGATTTTGCCGGACCTTACCGATGCTGTCCTTGCCATACTTCTTGTAGATTTTTGCTGCATAGGCCGTGCTTACTCCATAGCTCTGCAGAAATACCATCACATCCTTGATGTCTTTCTGCTTCTCCCAACTTTCCTGAATCTGGGAAAAGCGCTTTTTGCCGATACCCGGCACTTTCAGCAGTTCTTCGATGTTGTTCTCAATGACTTCCAGTGTCTGGAGACCGAACTGTTTGACGATGAGTTTGGCATACTTGGGGCCGATACCTTTCACCAGACCGCTGCTCAGGTAGTGTTCGATGCCGTAGAGCGTAGAGGGCATGATTTCTGTCCAGGTGTCCGCTACAAACTCGTTGCCGTATTTCCGGTCTACTTTCCATTCGCCTTCACACAACAATACCGTACCTGTAGGTAAGTCCAACAGGTAGCCAATCAAGGTAACCAGATCTTTGTAACCGGAAACCTTTACCTTCAATACCGTGTATCCGTTGTCGGGGTTCTGGTAGGTAATTCGTTCTACTGCGCAGCGAAGTTTGATCATAGGTAAGTCATAAGTGTAAGCTAACTACAAATATAGCAAAATTATAGCACATGATTCTCCTGAAACCTTCTTATTTGAACAATAAAAGGTAAAGGAATTGTCTAAGTTTGGATTTAAGAATTTTGATACTTTAGGAGATGAATAACATGATGTTTAATGTTTTAAGCATATGGCTAAAGGCGAAAAGGGGACTTTTAGTTGTAACTTTTTTGGCTAATTTTTCTCAGATTCCCTTGTTTCAAAGTCCATTCAACCCCCGGTTTCAGCAACCGAAAGCACATTGATGTTGTGCATTTAGGTTTTCCCTGTTCCAGCATTTACTTTTGCTTGCGAATTTGATAAACGGAAAACAACATGATACAGACCCCGGTCATAATCACCTTTGCCAACCAGAAAGGAGGCGTCGGAAAGACGCCCCTCTGTGTGACTTTTGGCAACTATCTCGTGGCAAAAGGAGTCCGTGTTGTCATTATCGACTGCGATTTCCAACATTCCATCCTGAAATGCCGCAAGGCAGACATCAAGAAGTATGGAGAGGAACAACTGCCCTATGAAGTCTGGTCATACGAACCCAACAACAAAGTGGAGATGACCTCGCTGGTGGAAAAACTGCACAACGACCCCGAACTGGATGTGGTGCTGATGGATTCACCGGGCAGTCTGCATGCTGAAGGACTGGTTCACATGTTCGTCAATTCAGACATCATCGTGGTACCATTTCACTATGATTTGGTGACCATCCCCTCCACAGCCAGTTTTCTCCTGTTTCTGGACCGCCTCCGTCAGGCCGTAGGCGAAGGGATGAATGCTCAGCTCTTTATCATACCCAACCTCAATGACAACCTTTCGTATGCTAACGGCATTGCGTCGGCGGTCACGGCTCATTTCAAGGTCGAGCAACTGTCCGGTCAATTCATCAGTTTTGGCTATGGCAGCTTGCGCTATGGCCTTTTTCTTCAGTTGCTCGATGTAGTCGGTGAGTGCTTTTGTATTTTCGCGCGTGATGCGGCCTTCCTCGTTGATTTCGGCCTGATATTGAGGCGCAATCTGTTGCAGCGCGTTAATGGCTTTTTTGCGTTCAGCAAGGCTTCGGGTGTTGTCATGCACAATGGCCGTGAGCAGTTTGATTTTGTTTTGCGTTTTAGCCGTTGCTTCTGCACCCTGTTTTTCAAGTTCCATGCTGTCTGCCTGTATTTCTTTTTGCAATCGTTGTTCGCGGGTCAGTTCTTTGGTTCGCGAAGCCAGCAGATACACCGCCCCGATTACAGCAACTACAGCGGCCAGCACTGCAGCATAAGGGTTGGCCAGCATGGTGGCGTTCAGTTTCATCTGTGCGGCGCGTAACAATACGGCATTTCCGGTTAGTTTGGCATAGCTGGCAGTGAGCATCAATCCGGCTGCACGTACAGTGGCCGCTGCTCGTGAAAACATTGAAACAGCTATATTTTTGGTTGTTTCTATAGCAGTGCAAATTTTTATGGATGCTGTGTATGAAAGTACCGATAAAGTCAACATCCCTATACTTTTAATGTTCTGAGCCGCGAACGTTCCAACCGCCATCAATGTCTGCAAAAAAGCGGTTAGCCCATTCGTAGCTGTGGTAAACACGGGCATCAATTTCTCGCCAAGTTCCGTGCGCAAGTCGGCCAGCTTTTGTTTTGATTTTTCGAGCTGTGCCTGCGTGGTATTGTTGACTTTGTCGTATTCTTTTTGCACGCTGTCTGCCTGTGCAAAAGCTTCCGTGGCTTGTAGCTGGGTGTTTCTGACAAGTTCCAATTTGTTTGCCAACGAAGTAATCACTTTTGTAACGCCAACCCCCGTCAGTTGCAATTCGGCCATGCGTGGTGCGAGCGCGTCCATGCCGCCCAATTTTTGTGCAGCAGAGGCAAACTCCAGCAAGGCTGCATTGGCATCCTGTTTTACGAGCGTAGAAAACTTTTTTACATCCAGTCCTACGGCTTTTGCCATTTGAGCCGGTTTGGTGTAGAGTTCCTGTATCAGGCGGTTCAATGCCGTGCTACCTTCTTCGGCATTCACCATACTTTGGTCCATGACCGAAGCCAGTCCCATTACCTGAGCCTGTGTCATGCCGGCCTGTCGGGCCATACCCGAAAGGCGTGCCGTGAAGTCCATGATGTATCCTTCGTTTGCCGATGAACTTTGTGCCAGTTCGTTGATGGTTGAGCCTGTAGCCAGCATGGCCTGTTTCAGGCCCATGCTTTCCGAATCACCAAATAGCTGAGCCAGTTTGCCGATGTTCTTCACCGCGTCCTCGCCCAGATCCTCACCCAAAGCCACATTCAGCACATTGGCAGCGTCCACAAAGTCGAGCACCTGCTGTTTGCTCTGTATGCCCAAGCGTCCGGCATCAGCGGCCAAGTCATTGAGTGCTGCACGGCTGGTACGGGTATCCATCCGTTTGAACGCTTCATTCAGTTCTTCCACTTCTTCACGGCTCATGCCGGTGTATTTCGTCACGTTGGCCAGGTGTTCGTCCATTTCGGCAAACTCTTCTACATAGCCTTGCATGGTATTGAGTGCATTGCTGAGTGCGTCTTTGGCATAGGTTACAACAGTAGAAAAGCCTACCCATTTATTTCCCCAGTCACTAACGATTTTACCAGATGATTTACTTTCCTCCTTTATTTTTGTAAGTTCAGACCGTGCTTCTGCTAAAGCTCGCGTCAGCGTTTTCCACTGCTCCGACCCTCGCTCCACATTGCCATTCTCAAGTTCCCTGTTTAATTCCTTGATTGTTTTTTTCAGTTCTTTGGGAGTGGCTTTGTCTAAGCTTTTCAGCACTTTCCCTACGGTTTGCGCCCTGCTTTGCATACGTTCAGCCTGTCTTTCCAAATTCTTTACTTCGCGCGTATAGGTTTGCAATGCCTTTCCATCTCCTCGTTCAAAGGCTTCGGCACGTTTTTGTCGTGCCGTTTCCAGTTTCTTGTTTATGTCGTCTAATTTTTGCTGTGCCTGATCGGAGTTTATAATCAGCTTTACCGTCTTGATGTCTTGTGCATTCATAAAGAAACGTGTTACTTTTGGTTTTAATGTTCCAAAAGTAACACGCAATAATCGCTATTTAAAAGACAAAGGAATGCCCCAATACATAATAAATATCAACCTTTTGGGCTTCCATCGCTATTACACCATGGTGGCCAACCGCCATTTGTTGTATGGGAACGATATTTCCCAGCTCTTTTCCTTGCTTTCCTTTCTCTTTCTCTCCTATTGATTTCCGACAATTTCTCAGCGAACTTCGGGTCTATAAGAGAACGGATGAAAAGATATAATGCGAAGACAGCATGTAATACTAACCAAAAAATAAAAAAATTCCACATAACTCAATACTTTTAAAGGCATATCCAACATAAAGTTAGAAGCAGAAATATTTCTGCAACAAATATACGAACAAATTTCTATATTTGAAAAAAAAATCCATTCATTTAGAGCAATATCCTCACACCGGTTGATTTTAGTATGAATTTATTGCTCTGTTTTTTGTGACCATGGTTCTATGTCCCCATCGCGTCAACAATAGCCCGTTCCCTTTCGCTCAAACAGATTTGTTCTGCTGCCATGCGTTCTGCTGCCATGCGTTCTGCTGCCATGCGTTCTGCTGCCATGCGCTCACTAATCAATAGTCCTCCACCATATATTTGTTTGCCGGAATCGGTTTTACGTATGGATACGGCCTCATTCCTTGGACATATAAGTCCTACCCCATGCGTCGCCAATTTTCCCAAAATTGCAGAAGAAACCACATGTGTAGGATAAGCAATTTTTGGTCGTTTTTTACTCGGCTTGTTTTTTTTCTGAACCATTTCTAAGTATCTGTGTAAACAGGGTTCCACGACAAAAGCCGGATTCCCCGGCCAAATGTTTGTGACAAAGCTAATGCTGATATCCGCTCCGTTTTCAAACACAATATTCGAGTTCACAATTACAGGCGTGATTGTATCACTTTTCCCTATTGGATTAAATAGCGTAAGTGACGGTGCAAACAGCCAAAATTTGATATTGTGTTTAGTGTAGAAATTTATAATTTTAGAGAGTATTGAAAACGGTGGATTATCAAGTACCACACAATCTGCAGGATAATTGTAATTTTCGTAATCGCCACCCGGGTAAAATGGTCTGATAATTTCATGCCCTTTTAGCGGATATACTTTTTTGTCCACAAATTTTTGTACGGCCTCATACACTTGGGACGGTGTATAGCAGTCGTCAGTGGTTAGTTTCCGTTTGAATTTTTCTATAAATTCGGTATAAGTTTCTCCTTTTGCCATAGTGTTTTAAAATATTTTTAAAGGTTGTCGAATGCAGCCCTGAATCTGCTCCCCAGTTGTTGTGCCATATAATCCTTCATTACTTCGGTCGAAATGTACCACGAACGCGAGAACCACGGCCGCTTTTCGCGTGCCCGCCCCAATTTATGCTCCATTCGGTAAGCTTTACCCAAAAAGGCAAGGTCGCCCCCGTTGCCGCGCGTGTAACCATTGCCCACGCCCCGGTCTACATAGATGCCGTATCGCAGGAACTGAAACGAAATGTCGGCATCCAGTCCGTTTACGTTTACATTTCCTTTCGTTACGCTCTGGCGCAGATTTCCCGTGTGGTACACGCCCAAAAGGTCGAGGCGGTCGCGCCATATTTCCACCATTTTGGCCGTCCATCTGTCCACATATTCCGGCATGGGTGGGGTTGTGTTGGTGTTGTTATTCATAGCCGGTGTGAGTGTTTAGTTATCCCATTCTTCAGGGCGGAAGCAAAGATCGAGCGGTTGTTCCATGGTCAACATAAAGTACAATCCCGTGGCCGAGTTCAGAAACATGCCGCCCAGTTCATTGCTGCGTATGTCGGCGGTGTCAAGGTAAAGCATGCTTCCATCAGCCTGTTCGCGGTCGTGAATCATGCGGCTTTGGAACTGTCGAAACACTTCGCGGCACAAATTCATGGCGCGTGCGTAATCATCGGTACTTCCGAAGCGGAAACGCGCTAAGATGAACACGGTGTAAACCCTTCGTTCATACCAGCCGCCGCCACGTTCAAAGGTTGTACATTGCGAGGTATCGGCCGTACATACAAAGTTTGCCGTGGTTTGAAAGTTCTGCAAAAGTCCCTCCAAATGTTCCGGGCCGCTGCACGTCACAGCCTTGAACCTGTTTAGCGCGCACAAACGGCATTCCGAAGCCATCCGCGCCATGTAGTGGGTGAGTGAGTGTGTCATAGCCTTACTTTTTATTCAAATGTTCGTTCATTTCGCGCGCCTCGCGAGCTTTTGCGTTCAGTTCAGCCAACGCATCCATGGTGTCGGCATGTAGCACCGCCTCATTTTTGGTTATGTCGCCTCCGGTCAAAGCTCTGATTTCAGCCAGCATCAATTCGCGCATATCGGGTTGGTTGTTGCCGGTTGGTGCAGTACGGCTGAAAAGGTCAGGGAAAAGTTGCGTATAGGCAGTTTTCAACCCCACGAGCCACCACAGCACCAAAACGTGCTCGGCCTCATGCATTCGTTTGCCGTCCCATCCCGGATAAAGCAAAGGCATCAGTGCCTCCAGAGCTTCAGGTTCCTGGGTTTGCAGATAGCCTTGGTAGTAATTTTCAATTTGCAAATAGTGGCTGAACGGCACGCCCGAAAGGTGTGCATCCACCGCTTCAATGCCCCGTAAGGCATGGGGGCGTATCGGTTCTTCCGGTGGTGTGTCCATCCAGTCTAATTCCGGAAGCAATTCTGCCAGAGCGGTAGCATCGCTCAGTTTGTAGCGTACTTTGGTGTAATAAACGGCTTCTCCTACAAGGACCGGACGGGTAAGCAGGTGAAGATTGAACGCTGCTGGTACGAGGATGAAGACGGTAAGGAGGTGGAGCCGGACACCATCACTGGGGAGTTCTCGGACATGCCGCATGTGCTTTCTTTCTTAGGCAGGTCCTACGACCAGGTGTTCAATATTCTGATGCAGGACGACAAGATTGCTTCCCTCATGGCTCCCTTCAAGAGTGCCTACGAGAACAAGGCGAACGACCAGTTGGAAGGTATGGTGGGTACCCTTCGTGTCAATGCCGCCCGATTGGTATCTCCCGAAGCCTACTGGGTGTTTACGGGAGATGACTTCGACTTGAAGATTTCGGACAAAGCCCATCCGAGCTACCTGGTGATTGCCAACGACCCGGAGAAGGAACAGGTCATCGGTTCGTTGAATGCACTGGTGCTGAACCGACTCATTACCCGAGTCAACTCCAAGGGAAACATCCCAGTGAGCATCATCGTGGATGAGCTGCCTACGCTCTACTTCCATAAGATAGACCGCTTGATTGGTACGGCTCGCTCCAACAAGGTGGCGGTGACCCTGGGATTTCAGGAGTTGCCGCAGCTGGAGGCAGACTACGGCAAGGTGGGGATGCAGAAGATTATCACGACCTGCGGTAACATCTTCATGGGTGCTGCCCGTAACAAGGAAACCTTGGAATGGGCGCAGAATGATGTGTTCGGCAAGGCGAAGCAGACTTCCCGGTCCATTTCCATCAACGACAATAAGGTTTCGACCACCATCTCCGAGAAGATGGACTACCTGGTGCCTGCCGCCAAGATTGCGGATATGGCGACCGGCTGGCTGGCGGGTCAGGCTGCCCGTGACTTCACGGCTACGGACGAGCGGATGCTGAACCATTTCGACATCGAGCAGTCGGAAGAGTTCAAGACCACGAAGTACTTCTGCAAGACGCACTTCGATATGAAGAAGATTAAGAACGAAGAGGACCACTATGTGCCGCTGCCGAAAATCTATGAGTTCAAGAACGACCGCGAGAAGGAAATCATGCTGAACCGCAACTTCAAACGGGTGAACGATGAAGTGGAGAAAATGGTCAAGGAACTGCTGGGTATGGCATAGTCACCTTGAAGTAACACCTTTACAGATGAATGTAGAATATTGTAATACAGCGAAATGGAGATGATTCATTCTACCAATACTTCAATTCGATTGAGTGGTAGCGCACTGAAGGTCATTGCCGTTCTTTCGATGGTGGCAGACCACAGTGCCTACTACTTGATGGAGCACGGAACACTCCTTTATGAGGTCATGCGCTGCTTCGGTCGCATCGCCTTTCCCGTGTTCGCCTTTCTCATAACTGAAGGCTTCCGGCATACCCGAAACCGGATGAAGTACTTTCTGCAGCTGCTGGGATTTGCTGTAGTCAGTGAATTGCCCTGGTACCTGCTGAATGGAGCGGATGGGACGCACAATGTACTCTTTACCCTGACATTGGGCGTGATGGCGCTGGCTGCGATAAAAGCATTAAAAAAGGATGGCATCCCCTGTGGGGCTGTCATCCTTTCTATAGCTGGTTTCGCCACTTGGTCCGGTGTGGACTATGAGTGGCGGGGGATTCTGATGATGGTGGTATTCTACCTATTCGGGAACGTCAGCAAGCCTTCTTTTCCCTCGGGTAGAAAGGCGCAGCTATTCTGTGCCTTTCCGCTCATGATGCACTATGGGATAGTCGGCGCTTTACTGGCTTGCGGGGTGATTGCCTGTTATGATGGAACACGTGGCTTCATTCATGGCAAGGTGGTAAAGTATGGGTTTTATGCGTTTTATCCGGCGCATCTCATTGCTATTGATATTACACTCTATCTTAATGTCTTCTTGAACAGTTTGATTTGTTTAAATAGTTAAGTGCATTTTTGCTTGCACAAGAAATACTAGGTTTCATTTCATTCGACAGTAATTCCAGATTCAAAATTAGCTCGTTTGCCAAATCTGGAAAATGACTGCAAATTTTAGCAGAAAATCTTATCATCATTGAACGCGTACTATCGCTTTCCTTTTTATCCATCATTCCGGACAGGCAGAAGTCAAACAAATCTATTCTGAGGTGTGTCTTTACAGGCATGTCAAAGAGTATAGAGAGTACCAATCCACGGCGGATGCTCAGATTGGGTGTCATCACAAAATCTGCTATCTCGTCGTAGGATGTCGATAAGTAGATTTCCTTGTCAGTTTTGTCCAAATTAGATAATATCCATGCTGCATTGCCTGCAATTCTTTTATCTTTTGAACTATGCAGGGCATGAAGAAGCGATGCAATTCCTTGTTCATCATGGTGTAGTCGGTGTGCATAATCTCCAACTTCAGCTTTAGATAGTCTCCTATTCAATAGGCGTACCCATTCATAACCAATTTTATCCTGAATCTGTTGCATAAGGTTATATATTCTATGAGTTCACCTTTGAAAGATTGTCAATCATCCTTTTTAGATTCCTGTCATTTTCCTCATCAGATATGGACGGATCTTTCATGAAACGCGAACAAGGCAAATGAGGACAACCTCCACAGTTTTTTCTCTTTTCCTCTTTGCAGCATTTCCAGATAGGACAGATGTCATCGCCCGTATATTGTAGCCAGAATACTTTCCCTTTTATCTTCTTACATCCTTTACATTCATTGGGAAAGGATGGGCAATCAATACATTTTGCACCGCATGGAAAAGGGTCGCAATAATCATCTTTCCAATACCACCATTTGCTCTTTTCCTTATCCGGTTTATCGGATTCTATGTAATATATCAAAGCCCGATAGACATAGAGCTGGCATCGGTCAACTATACAACCTTTCATTTCACATTCCTGTTGGTATAACTCTTCTGGACTTTTTCCTTTGAGCGAACCAAGTGAGGTGTAGCCCATCTGCAACAGGTCCTGTTCTGTCTGCTGTCCGATATTGGGAAGGTGAAGGTAAGGATGCACATCATTATTTACGGTTTTCTTCTTTGGAGCCTTTTCCTTTGGATAAGGTAAAAGATTTTCTATTTGCTTGACTACCTTCATCAGGATGTCCTTATGTTCTACATCTAAAATGTAATGGGGTTTTGCCCCTTCATGGGGTATGCCTGTTTCTGCCTCGGACATCAGAGCTTCGATTTCTGGAAGTATTTTGACGTAGGCTATATTGTCACAAAGAAGGATTACTGTTTTTTCATTCACATATATCATGTAGTCTCCAAACATTTTTCGGTAGCGGATATGTCCCAATTCCTGCAATTGGGAGCGGACGAACTCTACAAATTCAATGTTGCTGGCCATAGCTTATACTTATCAGTTACTAACTAAAGTTTTTTCCCCCCCCCCAATAAAGAGGGTGAAAAGTAACAGTAATTCAAATTTTCTTCGTAAATTAGAGGTGCTGAATCAACTGATTTACAATGGAAAATAAGAATACTATTATAGATGTAAAAATAGGTAATTTGAACGAACTTACCAAGGTCTTATCCGTTAAAGAACAAGCCCAAGAGCAACTTTTAGTCGTCATGAAGGCATTGGGAATCGGTAAAATCGTTCGGAATCTCAAATTCGAGAAGGCTCAAGGCTATACCTTGGCCTCCCTCTTCATCTCGCTCCTCATCATGCGCCTGTGGGGAAAGACGATTGCAAGTGCCACTTCCAATCATTTTCATGGACTTTGCGCCGTGTCAAAGAACACGCTGTATCGCGCACTTTTGAACGCCCGCATCGACTGGCGAATGCTTCTTACCAAAATCAGCCTTCGCTTCCATGGAATTCTCCGGGAGCATCAGGTGAATACCGACGAGCATGACACTTGTGCCATACTTGATGATACAACCTTTCAGAAAAGTGGCATTCAAATCGAAGGAGTCAGCAAGGTGTTCGACCACGTCACCCACAGCTTCATTTATGGAATGAAATGCCTGACACTGGCTCTCTCTGACGGGAAAAGCTGCTATCCCATAGACTTCTCCCTTCATCGTGAAAAAGGAAAGAAGAAGGATTACGGCTTGACCTTAAAACAGCGAAAGGAGCAGTTCAAGGAAAAGCGGAACGCAAAAAATCCGGACTATGCACGCAAGGCGGAGTGTGATGAGA
>ERZ860445.733-NODE-733-length-22666-cov-4.545619_pt1 | contig 22666 bp, 17 predicted proteins | sample MGYA00509977_ERZ860445 | MGnify/ENA primary metagenome ERZ860445 (study PRJEB30046, sample SAMN00715233) | human gut metagenome | study: EMG produced TPA metagenomics assembly of the A metagenome-wide association study of gut microbiota in type 2... | reverse complement strand
CATTGACTGAATCCTTGCCTCGTAGTTCAGATAGGTGAAGCAGGCTTTGTAGGCCGGATCCTCCGCCCGTCGTCGAAAACTGCGATAATCCTGCCCCCATTTCTCACAGAGCGCCTGCCATTGTTCCCAGCCCTCTCTACTGTATCCCTGTACGGAAGACCTGCCGCAGATCCTCGGCCAGCTCTCCCTTGTCGCCGTTGCGCACGCAGCTCAGCAGATTGCGTTTCAGATGCGTCGTACAGCGTTGCAGCGGCGTCCCGGGAAAGACCGCACTAATGACATCCTCCAGACCCTTCAGCCCATCGGCACACACCAGGCCGATCTTCCAAACGCCTCGTTCCTGCAACTCTGCGAGCATCTCGCCCCAGCCCAGGGCGCTTTCCGTGGGCTTATTGAAGATCCCCAACACCTCGCGCCGCTTGTCTTCACGCACGGCGAGCACTACATAGAAAGCTTCTGTTTCTACGCTCCGCTTGCGGTGGATCTTCATGTGTACGCAATCGATGAAGACGATCGGGTAATAAGCCTCCAAAGAGCGCGTGAGCCATTGAGAGACATCCTCGTGAAGGTACTCCGGCATCCGCGAAATGCTCGCCTTGCTATAGTACTCGCCAGATATCTTGGAATACCTCGCCGACCTGTTCCTGCGTAAGATCTTTTGTGTAAAGCGTTCCCGCAAGACGATCGCATTCATCCTCCTGATGGCGCAGGATGGCCAGAATCCGGAGATGAAAATTCCCGTAGCGATCTCGAGGTATCCGGAACGTCAGCGTACGGCCATGACCGAAACTATGCCCCAAGCCATTGCATTTACTCCTTGATGCGGAGTTTTCCCGGATATATTCCCGGCGCTTCAGACCATCATACTCTCCAACTAAATCCCCAATAGATCCTGAAGGCCATTTCCTCGTTCCGAATGTTTGCATATTAATTCGGAAAGTTCTTCCTTTATCAAGCCCGTAAGTCTACTCGATTTTAGTTTTTTGTTGGTTTGCCACTATAAATCTAAACACTCTGTAGATTTTTCATTTTCCCCCCCCCTCCAGACACACTTTTTGAAATAGTATCGTCTTGCCAAGTCCTAGATTAAAATGATTCAGAGATTGCCGATAGAGAACCTCTACACAGATAAAAAAAACCTCTCCCTTCGGACTTTCTAGAAGCAGCTAAGGTCTTAGACAATATTATAAGGGGCTTAATGGCCCCTTATAATTATTCATTCGAAATTTGGATATAGCTTATATAGAAGTCTAAGCCATTTGTATTTCTTCCGTTTTTTCCTTTTGGGGAGGATATCTACTTTGTTCTTGTAACTTGAGCACCAGATGATGTAATTATTGCGGATAAAGTAGTGAGACATACAGTCTTGTTCGTAATTACCAATAGATGGGGAAAGTGTTACCCCTTCCCCGTTATATGATATTGACCATGTATGTGGTGAAATAGGTGTGATAACTTTTTGCTTACATCCACATGCACATAAATGTACAGCTGTCGCATATTTCATTGAAATGTATAATATACCTTCTTCCAATTCAAACGGTATAAATTCAACAAACTCTGGTTTTAGTTTATTTATTTTCATATTTTTGATATACAATATTGTTTCCTCCTACAGAGTAAAGGAAGTTCAAGCATCCATCAGTTTGATCATGGTAAAAACCTATCATCCTTTTCCACTGGATAATTGACAATACCGCAGCTAATGCGTTCAGCTCTGCAATCTGAATATTAGTTTTGTAAGCATTGTTTTCAATATCTATGAAGTCGTCACCATACGCATCTTTTAAATGTGCATAATGTCCATAGAAACCAGTGGTAACTCGAACAAGGCCACTTAAACGGTCTGTTGAGCATTCTAGCCCCATCCCAGAATCAATAAATGTAATGTCATTATCAGCCAAATATGAGGATATGTAGTTTCGTACTGATTGATTGTCAACACAAATAAATACAATATCCATATTTTTTAATTCGGAAATATTATCTTTTGTGATTCGAACTTTGTGACTGGCTATTCCCGAATGCATATGTCCATAAATCTCGCTCAAATAATCGACCTTGAACGAATGTGTGCGGAGTTGGGTTATGTCAGGGGCTCCAGGGGCTCTAAATGCATTATGGGTATCAAAAGTGTCGTCATCATATAAATGTATTTCGTGCACCGGAGTTTTAGCAATAAAATCCAAGAGATATGATCCTGTTCCGCCCAATCCGACTATTGCAACCTTATAATTAGATAAACGTTCGTTGATGCCTACAATTCCAGCTCTACTGGCATTTGTGTCGTCATAATGTAAAGGCGACTTCACTGAATGTATTACCACTGATTCTCTAAGTTCGTAAAATCTTGATTTATCAAAATTGTATGCGGGTGCGGAGATAGTATTGAAGTAGGTTGTAACCTTTTCGTAGTAAGTATCATACCCTCTTTTTGAGTCGGGATGGCAAGAAAGGAAAAAATTGGATAATAATCCTTGTCCAAAGTCTTTTCGTTCAGCTTTATTGATTAGAGATGGAACATAAGACCTATCTTTATTACACGGTTGCTGTCCTACCCAATGTGCTGTGTGTGAATTAGGTCTCTTAATAATGTCTCCTGTTGTTTCTAGAGGCATTATTAATGTTCCGGTTAGCATTTCCAGGTTGCTATTTAGATAGGGTATGTGGTGGACTATTAAGAGCCCACCACGTACCTCTATCTCATACCCGTCATTTTGCAGCTGCTGCAATTCTGGGTTACGATAAATGAGTTCTTGTGACATCGAATTTCATGTTATGTTTGACAAAAACCTCATTCCCTTTAGACAAAACTCCACTTGGATTTTGATCCGGACCATCTTTGTATGCAACAGTATAGCCTTGCTGACTTGATATGGAGCCTCCGTATACGATCATGCCCAATTGTTCATAAGAGATTGTGTTGTTGTTATAGGAAATTGGGCTCCCGTTTACAATAATGTAGATGCCTTCTTCTGGCTTGCGGATATCAAATTTCTCCACTCCTGGTCTGGCGAAATTAACAATTTCAGAGTCTTTAATGAGAATGTCTCTCACGTGCGGTGCAGTCATGTACAACTCGTACTCGATGGGCACACCGGCTATTTCTTTAATTTGTGCGCCAGTCAGAAGCTGATGCTCAGTGAAATAAGGCTTCCCTGCCACTAAAAAGTTAAATTTTTTCTTTGCCATAATTTTGTTTTTTCGGCGTTTATGATACTGAGGCTACTGCCATCCCCTCAAAAAAACATGGCAACTCTTGTTTTTGTGGCTTGAACAAATTATATTTGTAGAACGAAATTAATAGAAAATGGATCTTTGACAGAAAGATCGTTTTTCTGTGATTGCTTCCCCAAGCATTTTAATTTCTTTGGAGTGATATGAGTTGCCGCTTGTATCACTCCGGCCATTTAAATTCTATTATCTTATTCCATTTCGACCTCCTTTTATTAATTTATCTTTACGGCAAAGTTATGTATTATTCTTTAGTCATCAAACTATTTTGTGAACTTTTTTCTACATTTTATTAACAAAAAAGTTAATTATTTGTAGGCTTGTATTTTACTAAAAATATAATTACCTTTGTGTCCGAATTAAGCGCATACTTATATATTATTCATATGGCTAGGTTACGCATACATGGGATTGAATTGTCTGCAGAACATCCCGGAGAAATGTTGCGATGTGAATTGGAGGAACGAGGGATGTCGCAGAAGGATCTTGCGGATGCCATTAATAAAGCAACGCCTGTTATAAGTGATATTATCAAAGGTAAGCGTGATATTAATGTCGAAATTGCTGTTTTGTTAGAGGCTGTTTTTGGAGATATATCAGCTGAAACTTGGCTAAATTTGCAGAATCAATATGATTTGCAAAAAATAAGAAGTCAAAAAATGATTCAACAATTACAATCTTCTATAATGGATTGGAATATGTTGAAAACTTTGGTAAATATTAATTATCTGAAGAAAAGGCTTGGCTTAGGAAAGAATATAAAGGAAAATATTGATAGAATATACTCTTTCTTTGGGGTTGAATCTATTGATCAGCTCCGGCAAAAAACCTCTTTGATTAGTTCGTATTTCAGGAAGTCGGAGAGCCGTCAAACCGACTATGTAAATTTAATGACATGGATGGCAATTGTCAGGCATAGAAGTGAAGAGGTAATCTTGAATAAGGCTTTTAGCATTGAATGTATTGATGAACTAACTCAAGCTATAAATTCCATATTATTTGATAATCATAACACTATTCAACGTATAGAGACGCTTTTGTCTCAATATGGAATAAAATTTATAGAAGAAAAAAAATTAGAAAAGATGCCCGTTGATGGTTATTCGTTTTGGGACGGCAATAATCCCACAATTGTAATCACCAAGCGTATGAATCGAATAGATAATTTAGCCTTCGTTTTATTTCATGAATTGGGTCATATATGTCTCCATCTATTTGATAAAGATAGAAGTCAGGACTTTATTGAAGCTGATCCTAATTCTAGAAATGAGCAAAATAATAAGATATTCGAGGAAGAAGCCAATAAGTTCGCAAATGATAAAATATGGGAGGGAGTAGACTATAAAGAGTTATTTGTTCGTATACCTTATCCGTATGCTGCTGCTAATATTTTAAGAGCGATTTCTAATGCGTATCATATCAACCCGGGAATAGTAGTGGGGCAATATCAATTTTTTTGTCATGAAAGGAAATTATGTAATAACGCATACTCAGTTTGCCATCAATTGATACAGACAATAAATTAATCTTTTTACTCAGATATAATTCAGATATAATAAAGATTATACTATCGAAAAGTATAATCTTTATTTTGTTTAATATACTTTAGGTCGTAACTTGTTTATGTTTATAGAAGATAGAGCTGTCTAGAACTATAGGCAAAGGTATGAGTGAAAGAGCAGAGCAGTTTGTCAACGCACTCAAGCCGACTTATTTGAAAAGTTGGATAAGGAACTAAACGATGTGAATCGTCTAGGCTTTTCTTTTTCCAATGGAGATATCACCAAACTCTTGTTTAAGAATGTTCGCTGATAATTGCGTGATTAACCCTGAAAAATCTTTTCCATGCCTGATCTCGCATTCCCAGACGATGATTACCTTCCATCCGGATTCTTCAAGTTCGCGTTTTACAACTGCATCCCGTTCCCGATTGCCTGATATCTTGTTAATCCAGAATTTCGTATTGCTCTTGGGCGTATATGCATATTTGCAGCCGGGGTGTCCGTGCCAGAAACATCCATGAACGAAAATGACCGTCTTGTATCGAGGAAGAACGATGTCCGGTTTCCCGGGAAGAGTTTTGACATTGACGCGATAGCGAAATCCGCGGGCAAAGAGGGCCTTGCGAAGCGTAACTTCCGGCTTCGTCCCCTTGTTCCTGATTCGGGACATGACCTCGGATCTTTTTTCGCGGCTCCAGATATCCATGGCGCTTGTCAATTGGGAAATCCTGCCTTCTTGAGTTTCTGCAGGTTGAAGTAGAAGGCATATTTCATCCTGTCGGTTAACGGTTTCGTCCCGTCGGCGACATCTTTCATGGCCTTCCATTTCCAGTCCTCAAGGATTCGTCGGCGTTTGTCCCATTCTACCATGGACCGTATCAGCTCCAATGTAATCTCGTCCTGACCGTCTGTCCGTTGAGACGAGGTGCCTGAAGCCTCTTCTGATTTTGCTCGATCCTGCTCGGCCAGACTGTCGGCTTCCTCAAGAAGTTCCGGGTTGTGTTGCCAGACATTCTCGTAAATCAGATAGCCTCTGGAGATATCGCTGTCATTCAGTTTGCGGTTGTTCTTGATCTTGTATGCAATATCGCTGGCCAGGGAGGTCAGGGTTGGTTGCAGCATTTCCGTATCACGGCCCCATGTCTCTATCTTCTTCCAGAGGGAGAATGGAATGGCCCGTATGATGCCTTCCTTATGTCGTTTGTCCGACTCTTCGTCTTCAACATCATTTCTATGGTTGCGTTTGGGTGGATTCTTTTCATCAATGAAGTCCTGACGAATTTCATCGAGATTGTAGTCCCATTTGTTGGACTCGACCGCAAACCAGCATTCTGCCTTCTTTGCCCATTCGATATAATGTGAAATGGGAGATTTTCTCAGAATGAAATCGTTGACTTGTTTCATCAGGTCGTAGATGAAGTCGGACAAGGCCGGAGAGATCGATTGGTTTTTCCAAATTCGATATAAATCCAGTTTGCCGTTCGTAATGATGTTTAGAAGAGACAGCGTATATGGAACGACAACCTGTTTCAGTTCTCCGATATGGTCTCCTGACAGTTTTGTGCCGTATCGCTTGTCGGCAGCCTTGAACAGAATGGCTTTGGCGATGGCGTCTTCAAACCACGCCACATCGATATGCTTGATATTTGGAAGATTATACTTGATAAACAAAGCGTAGTTTTTTTCATTGCCTCTAACAACGATGTGTGGCCCAATGACCAGTACCTGAAGATTGTTCTTCGTGTTGTATTTTACCTGCCAAGCATTGACATATTTGGCAAGCTCCACTTTCGTGACGACCTGTTTCTTGGGATATTTCAGGTCAAAGGCCTTTTGGCATGATTTAGTGAATCCTTCCTTGGCTCGCAGGGTCTTGTATTGCCCGCGAGCACGTTCAAAGAACCAGGCCGTTTGCAGGTTGTTGGTCGGAGTCGCCGGGGCAAATACGTATCTCGAAATTCGTTCGATTTCTACAAGGGCAGGATTGTTGGCCGAGAAGTCGGCATCGTTGACCTTGTTCTGGGTATTGGCATAACGCGATATTCGGGAAACTATGTCCGCGTATTGATCCTTGACCTTGATAACGGACAGCTTCACCTGAACCAGAATGTTGGAGATATCCGCCTTGTCCTTTTTCTTCGTGTAAAAGATGGAGGCAGTCGTTTGTCCTCCGTTCACGATCTGGAGATTGCTGATATGTCTGATGAAGTGCCCCGTTTCATCCAGCTCGACGTGGTCGGCGGTTGCCGCAATGCCGTTGTTGTAGGCCAGGAACATGTGCGGTTCGTTCTTGATGGTTTCCCGTATGCCCTTGTTGATCTTTCCGGTAAACTGAAGAAACGACCGTACGTTCTGTTCCAGCAATCTGGCTCCGTAACAGTCATACAACTGGGCAAGACATTCTCCCGGGATTATGGCTACATAGGCTTCGTATTCGGGATTGTTCAGGTTGGCGGCAAGGCAGGGTATGTCGTACCGGAGACCGTTCAGGTCTTCGAAATCCAGTTCGATGGGGACTCCGGCCTGTTCGGATATCTTGTACAGATACTCAATGTCTATGACCTTGTAGTAGATGTTGTATCCGCAGATGGTTTGACTGGCCGGCAGTTCGCCCTTGTATGTGCCGTTTGTCAGAATGAAGGCATTTACGCGAATCAGATTGTTACGCAACTCGGCGTAGTTGGCCAGCCTATTGGCAAATTCGAATATCTCGGAGGACTCGGCAATCTCGTTGACGTAGTCGTTGTATACGGCCCGGCGGAAAAAGTTCGTAATCATCCTTGAAGCCGTATCAACCTCGCTCTTGGAAATCGTACGGATCTCCGTGGTGTTGGCATAAAGGGTGATGAACAGATCCACGGTTTCGTAGTTGTCCGAAATCGCATATCCGTTGATTTTGTGCTGTCCCTTTTTCTTCAGATCTCGTTCATCGTAGGCAACCAATCCGGTTCCTGTTTCGGCTGCATCGGACAGCAGGTCCAGACAGATCCGGGTAAATATCTGTTCCCGGGTATTGCCTTCTTCATCACCCGACTGCATGGTGACAACGTCCTGCATAAGGGACTGGTAGAATTTTTCAATTTCTTTCATGATCAACTGTCGATTTGAAGAGTTCCGTGTCGCTTACCTGGTATCCTTCGCAGGCGGACGTGTTGATGACATATGTAACATCGGAGACACCGTTGCACAGGTCCTGTTCCACGATCCGGGGGAAGTTCCCCGATATGCGATAGGCCTGTCCCCCGCGGTCTTTGTAGCAGCGATCCTGGTAGAGCGGTGCATGTTCGTCGAAATATCCCGCATGGGTCAGACTGGTGTTGAACTGACGAAGGATGAAAGCGTCGTCCGACAGCATTTTTCGCAGATCCTCGACTTCCCGGTTCAGGGTCTGCCCGTTTTTTCGGGATACCTCCACGGAAAGGTGATACAGAAACAGCCTGTCAAGCAGGGAATCGTCCAGCTGACGCTCGCCGTTTATCGTAAGACGGTCCGAACTGTTGGTTGACGTAGTCTTTACCTCAATGGCCCAGTCCCTGCCCTGGAAGTCTCTCATGGCCTTGTCGCAACCGACCCAATAGCTGATGATTGCCGCTTTGGACCCGGTGTTTCGGCGCAGCATACGGGCCAGCAGATGAAGTTCGCCATACAGTCCCTGCTGTTCGGACGGGGTGAGTCCTGCCGCAAGACCACGGTCAAAAAGGGTTCTCCACATCTCGAGCTGATTCAGTACGACGCGGATGGCGGCCTCTTCGGTAGATGTCCGGGTTACGGCCTCCGTCAGGTCCGTGCACAATGTGGCAAATACACCGAGGCAGTCCGTGTGACGCAGCTGAATCTGCAGCAGACTCCTGTGTTCGAAACTTGTATCCGGCATTTGCTGGATCTCAAGTTCCTTCAGACATTTGAACCGGTCTGCCGGAATGCTCCGGCTGCTGTCATGTGAGAAAGCGATGCCGTACAGGTTGTCCGGATATCGGTATGTCCCGTATACGTACAAGGGAGACTCAACCGGAATCCTGCGTTTGGTGAATCCGGCTTCCTTTGCCGAGGCCAGATTGTTCCATATGTCGGTTATTGAATTACTGTTCATCATAGGTGTTGTCGTTGGTGCTGTCGAAGTCCTCCTCCGTAACCGCAAAGTCTGCTACCTGATTGACGACATAGGAGACGGCCTTGTCGGTATCGCTGTGCGGGAATGCGATGGCAAATCCGATGAACGGCTCATCGTTTTTCGTATAGGAGACCGCGTCCTTTACTCCAGACATGTTGGAAGACTCCGGATTCAACGGGTAAATCATGAGCAGGGGAGTCTGTTTGGACCGGAATTCCTGTCTGACGATCTGAGGTGACGGGTATTTGTGTTTCCACTCTTCCCCGGCCTGAGATTTTCGTTTTTTCGTCTCGTCTAGAGCCTTCGACAGCATGTCGGCGGGAAGGTCGATGAATTCGTCGGTCGGATTGCCGACGATGTGGTTCTTGCGAATATAGTATGTCCCGGCATTTTGTGCATCTTCCGCCTGCTGTCGGACGAAGCAACCGACCCGTACGCCGTTCGAGAAGGTGTGAACGCATGTGTCCTTGTCGATACTCTTGCTCATCAGCGCAATGTCCCAGGAAACGAGTTCTCCGACTTCATTCAGATCCCGGACATAGTTGCATATGAGGTCAAGGTTGACCTTGGTCAGTGATCCGGGCAGCTGGAACCGGGACAGGTAGTCACAGACGGTGTCGGAAGATATGCCGGTCCACAGACAGTCGCTCTTGATCATGACGGGAGTACCGAGCTCCGAAAGCAGACTGTCTGTTGCCTTCAGATTGTTCCGTTTGGAGACCGGATCCCGGAGCAGCTGGTAGGTCTCTACCAGACGACCGGCCCACGAAACCTGAATGTTTTTCGTGTGGCGCATTTTGGATACGGACGTGATCTGCAGCTGTCCGGGATGCGTACGAACCTTCAGGGCATAGTTTTCCGGCGTTCCTCCGGATTCCGCCAGGTATCTGAACTCTTCCCGGAGCTCGTCGCTGGCAAGCGTTATGTGGCGGTACCATTCGTTCAGCTCGTTGCTGGTGAAGAGCCGGCAAAGATCCACATAGCCGGGGCGATAGCCGAACCATCGTCCCATCTGCATCAGTGTGTCGTACATCTTTGATGCGCGCAGGAAGTAGCTTACGGACAGTCCCTCGAGCGTAAGCCCTCGAGACAGCTTGTCTCCACCGATGGCAATGACCGATATGCCGTTCCTTTCGTTCTCGTAATAGGTCAGGCTGTCTCCGGATGTTCCGTTGATGGACTTGACCTCAATCTTCTGTACCGCTCGATACAACAGTGGTTTAATTTCTTCCCACGTATGAAGCCTCATCTGGTTGTCGACCCGGGACAGCACGGGGGAATCCATGATTTCCCGCGTAATGGTACAATACGAACGGTAGGTCGGGGTATCTTCCTCGAAAATCCGGCGGAATTCTTCCAGCATGGTCGAATCGTTTGCCTCGATTTCGCTCCTGTAGTATTTGAACAGACGGTCGATGATCTCCTTGAGGTGATTCTGCCACGCCTGAAAACGCGACACGTGAATCAGCATGGAGTTGTGCTTGTTTTCCTGGCCGCGGGCAATGCGTATGGCGCATGTAACGATGAAGCACTTGATGGCGGTTCTCAACGACTCCGGAATATCATCCACGGTCGGTTTCGGGTCGTCTCTCCTGTGTCTGGCGGGAACGAACGCATCGCTGTCCGTAACCGGGAAGACAATGGGCAGAAGATCTTCGTTCCCGTCGGGTTCTGCCGAAGTCCCGAAGACCTTTTCGGGACCGATGTAGTTGTCCGGAGCCGGGAGGTTGATGATAAAGTCCTTCGGGAAAAGGTCGTCCTTGTCGAGTGGTATGAAGATGTTGGCAAACGGTGTGGCCGTGTAACCCACGTAGGCGGACCGGTTGAACAGCTTGATGATCTTGCATATGTTTTTGTTTATGGCGGTCGGATCATCGCCGTCCCGACTGGTGTTTATGGAGGCGTTGTCCGCCTCGTCGTCAACAAGCAGCAGGGCCTTGTTGGTTATGGCTCCGTGACTGGACTGTGTTTGCAGCCAGCTGAAGAGTCGTTTGAGTACGGATGCGTTCTTCTTGATGACGAGAATGATCGGCTGCGGATTGTTGAAGTTGAATCCGGCCGTATTTGCCGCCCGACTGGTGAAATCACCGTGTTCGGTGCTTGTCGTATAGGAGTTTGCAATGGCCTTGTCAAAACCGGGAATCAGACCCACGCCGATTCGAATGGTTCGGTTCATGTCGTATGCCCTGGTATTTTGCGTATCGAACCCCAGAAAACCTTCATCAATGCGGTTCTGTGTCTGACTCCTCAGGTTGTTGTGTATGCCGGCCAGAATGATAATCAAATTGAATCCGGCATCGGCAGCCTTGCAGATCAGTCCCGTATAGTTGGCCGTCTTGCCGGACTGTACCTGACCGACGACAAGCCCTTTCTTGTTGATGACGATATCGTTGCGCTGCGGATTGAACAGCTTGTCCAGAATACGGTCGGTCAGATCGTCCAGCTGGGAGATGACCTCTGGAGCAAAATGCTTCTGTTCGGCCAGATATTTCTTGTATCGGGTCCAGAACTGCCATTCGGAACGACGTTCCGCCTTGAACTCCTTCAGCCAGGGAATACGGGCGTCACGTCCTTCCAGAATCTGGTAGGTATCCACCTTTACGTTATAGATGGCCAGCAGGCTTTTCTTCAGCTCGATCTTATCCAGCCCGGCAAACATGGGCAAGCTGGTGACCGTGGAAATCGCCGTGTCTATTTCTTCGTCGCTGACACCGGGCTTGAATCCGATCAAGGCCTGGCACATGTTGATTGCCTTTTCGTTCAGTTCATTCATTGCAGTTCGTCTATCAGGTCTTCGTATTCGTTGAATGGTTCCATTTGTTTCAGGGTCAGCCTCGACTGTTCCGGAGTCAGTCCCTGGGCGAGTTGTCCTTCGTAAATTCGCCGTATCATTGTGCGGAGCAGTTCGGGATCCATGTCCGAGTAGGGTTGTTTCTGGCTGTCGTCATCGTTGGCTTCCCGTACATAGATGGTTTTGGAAGGGATGGATTCCTCCACGAATTTCAGCAGCATGTCAATGGCCTGGTCCGGATTTTCTTTGGCGAGTTCCCGTATGTTGCGGACAAGCGCATGTTCCCGGTTGACGACGAAAGACCATTTGTTGTCCTTTTTCTTTTCCAGCCAAAGGCTCTGAAAATCCTGTCCGGCCCGTTGTCTGAGAATTCGCCCGCGGTGTCTGTAAACCTCGGATCCTTTGTTGCAGGCCTGTCTGGCATAGGATTCAAGCTGCTGTCTGTATCCGACGGGGGGCGCCGCCTTGGCTTTTCTGATGTCTATCTGCCAGTCGGAATCCACGCTGTTGGGCAGATTGATCTGTATTCGGACCAGTTTGTAGGCCTCTTCCTTGCGAAACAGTCCCAGCCAGTCTCCGGCCAGCAGCAGGCGGTCTCCGCGATAGACATAGAATCCCTGATGGGCGGAAAATCCGAAGATTCCCTCGGCCTGTCTGTATGCGGCCTCCGAAGAGAAGTTGTTCTTGTGGGGCAGGATATACCCCTTGACGGTTACCTGCTCTCCGATTTGTTCGGACGGCATGGCTTGTACCTTGCTTTCTTTCTGGCAGAAAGGATCCCAGGGCTCAATTTCATGTCCGCACCAATGTATTGTTACGGAATTGGCCTCAAGGAACCGGTGAAAGGTCATTGAAAGATGCTTCTTGACCTTGTCGAATGCTTCCGAAAACTTCCGTTTGGCATTCTCGTTCTCGGCTTTTGTCGTGGCCGGTATAATCCGGTCCGGATCCGTCCAGATAACGACGGTACCGGACGTGAGGTCGTCCAGTTCATGCTCGAAACCTTCCGGAAGCCAATGGACCAGTTCCCATCTGTCGCATTGAGCAACGTGGTCCAGACTCCATGTCCAGAATTCGGGAGACTGTCCCCGGGTTTTGCTCATGACGGTCAGTGTCCGGCATTGTGAAAAGGAGGCGGTTTTCAGACCGAGACCGAAACGTCCCAGATCCGTTGCCGACCGTTCTTCCAGCGGATTCTGTGCTCCGGGTCGCATGGCCTGAATAATCTCGTCTCCGGACATGCCGTGTCCATCGTCCCTGATTGTTACAATGGAATCTCCTCCTTTCCAGATCCGGTTGATCCATACGTTTTTGGCTGATGCCGATATCGAGTTGTCCACAATATCGGCAACTGCCGTTTCCAGACTGTAGCCGATAGCTCGAAACGTTTCGATCATCGCTGCGGCTCCCGGAATGGCTGATGCGGTTTTCAGAGAGGAGAAGTCCATGGTGGCAAGCAGGTTTTATTGTCGGGTTGAAGGTAGTCTGAGAATTTCTACAACATTTTTTTGATGGCCTCCGCAATTCTTTGGGCGAGTACGACCGGTACGGCATTGCCAATCTGTTTAAAGGCCGATGTCCGACTCCCTTCGAAATAGTAATCGTCCGGAAAGGACTGGAGACGGGCAGCCTCCCGAACCGTAATGGAGCGTACCGTTTCCAATGTTGGATGCAGTGTCGGATAGATGTAGTAATGACCGTCCATGGCGATGTGTGCTACTACCGTGTGGCTGTAACCGTATGGGTCGACAACATTGAAACGGTTGAGGAAGGTTTTCTTGTTTCGATGAGTCTGCAGTTCGGCCGGCAGTTGTGCATAGTTCAGCCGATGGTGTTCATTCAACCACTTTTCGACAGCTATCTTGTATATTTTTCGATCGTTCTCGTTGGTCGGCCTGGCTACATGCTGGGTTGTAAAATCAAGTTCGCCACGTATTCCGGACCGGTCCAGGTACGGCATCTCGGACAAGGGCTTGACGTATGAAACGGCTTCGCAGAATTTCCCTTCGCCTGCCTTTCGCGCTGGCAGGTCCGAGAACAGATCTTTCAGGACCTGATAGGGGCACTCTTCCACGGGCAGTTCTGGATAATGGTACGGACTTTTCGATCCTTTTACGGCGCGCTTCCAGCCTACGATAATGACTCTCTGCCGATTTTGCAGTACTCCGTGTTGGGAGGCAACCTGAACCTTGCAGTCCATGTCATAGTCGAGCTCGTCAACCAGTCGTTTGAGATCCGCGAAGGGTTCTCCACGTTTGGCTGTTAACAGACCCAATACGTTTTCGAATACGAACATCTCGGGATCATAGTGCTTGATAAACCGTACGTAATATTTGTACAGCTCGTTTCGAGGATCCTTCTCGACCTCCTTGCCCATACGTGCTCTGCCGGCGACGGAATAGGCCTGACAGGGAGGGCCTCCGATGATGATATCCACCTTGCGCTTGCCTTTGAGTTCATCCACGTTTCTGAAAATATCATCAATCGTATTTTCTCCAATCGTCGCACAAATCGTGGTGTTGGTCACGCTTTTCGGAACCTGGTTCCAGAGTTTTCGCCCGTCAGTCCCTTCTTCCTTGTGCCTGAGGTAATCTTCATAAATCGAAAGCATTCCATTTTTCTGAAGATAATGAAATGCCGATCGTGTTTTCAGCGTGTTGCAGGCGTCCTTGTTCATTTCGATATGCGCAATCGGCGTATATCCGGCTCTGATGAAGCCTTCTGAAAGACCTCCTGCTCCGGCAAACAGATCTATGAATGTATATGTTTTGTTTTTTTTCATCAAATTGTCCGTATGTTGTCACAAAGTTAACATATTTAATCGACTGTTCGCCCTGTCAGAAAAAGAAGTAATAAAGTTAGCAAAAAATCAAGAATATGTGTTGATATTCTGCTTGTACTCTTTTATTTTTCTACATGAAACCCCCTTTCCGTTGTTTGGGCTGAAGAAAATCATTTTCTGCTTGTTGGGCATCCATTATTCCCTGAAATCGTCCGGCATGTTGAATTTATGTGATGTCGGCGATACGTACAGGGAATACTTTATGGCGAGTGAAACGACAACGGACGATTGTGGGTTCAGCTCCTTTTCATCCGGCAGCAAGGTAAGGGCCCGGCGCGAAATGCCAACCTCAGGCCCCCGGTGGGGTTTCCGCAGAGAAAAAGCCGCTCTCAGTAGAGCCTTTTCCTCGCGGAAAAGGTTGTCGTATTCGCTCCGGCCCGCTTTTGAAGATGCTACCGATGGAAAGGAGAAAAATCATGCTTCGGCTGTGTGTTGAGGCCCCCGTTTCCCGACCCATCTTTCGTCCACCGTCCTCGATCCCCGCTGCCGCCTGAGATCAATTTGTTGCCCGTTTTTCTCGCGTTTGAACCACGATGAAGTTTGGCGGTAAAGTTTATGCTCCGCGGTGGCTTTTGGGGTGTATGGTCTGTTTCTGTGGCTTCTATCGTGTATTTATCGGGCCTCCGCCGTAGGCGCGACGCCCAACCATCCCCGATGCAAGAATGAGGACAATGGCCGAAGTCTTGTTGTTGCTCCAGCCCTATGTATCCAACTGGTATCCGCAAATCAATATGTCCGCAAAACAACAAAACAGAGAGCCTGCAAAACAGTACGTCAGTAAAACAACAAAACAGTGTGTCAACACAACAGCGAAACAGCAAAACCGCGACTTCAGTCAGTCAGTACTTCAGTCAGTCAGTACTTCAGTCAGTACTGAAGTCCGTCAGTCAGTACTGACTTCAGTCAGTCAGACGCTTTTCCGAGACTTCAGCATCCTACGGGACTGTTCGTTTTGACCGGTTTTGTTCCCGATGCGGGCTTCGGGAACGGGATGATTCGCCTCTTCAGATTGGCCGGCGAACAAGTGGGAACGGGGCGTGATATTCGACCCGTTTTTGAGTCCCCGGAACATTATATGTTTCGGGACTCAGCAAGCTGTGTTTTCCGTTACGCGAAATAGATTTCGTAACAGAAAACAGCTTGCCCGCAAGGGGGTGGAAAACTCCTCCGAAGTCGTCGCTTTTTACCGGGGCCACCGTGGCCCGACCCGAAATTTGGCCGGCGAAGGATTTTCGAGACACCTTCGCCAGAAAACGGGGAAGATATGGCTATTTGGGCGTGGAAAAGTGGCGGTTTATCGCCCAAATCAGACTTCAAAACAGCTCGTTTTCGACCGACTTTCGGCGGTTAAGGATGCAAAATTTTGGACAAATTTCACGAATTTGGACGTGCTTTTAAGCCCTCAATTCATCCAATTGAGAGCCTCTAATCCGACATTTTGCGTCATGAAAAGTTGGGGAATTTGTCCTTTTTCAGCGTTCAATTCTGCAGAATTTCGGTCATTCAGAGCCAGTTTTTGAAGCGTTTTCAGTACCAATTTCCCCGCGAAACGGGACGTTTATTGCGGGAAACAACGCACCGGTTTACGGCCTAACTCCAGCCCGCAGAGGACGTCGAGCGAACTGGGGCGGCCGTCCGTGCGGAGGGCGTAGACGCTCTCCTCGGCCATCGTGGCGATGGTGTAGTTGCGGGTTTGGGCGGTCTGCCAACCGGTCCGACGGACGTTGCGAACGGCAAAGATCAGAATGCGCTGCTCGGCCAACGCCTCTTCGACGGCGGATGGGTAGCGGCGGTAGAGGGCGCGCCCCAAGGCCCAGATCACGGGGAGACGAGCTTTCAGCAGGAGTTCGAAGACGGATTTTTCGAGCGGCGACTGGAAGCCGCTGATTACGACGCGGTCGGTTGCGCAACACGCCTCGGCCCAGCGCAAGGCCTGCTCCTCGACGGCTGGCGAGACGACGCGCGAGGCAAAGAAGGCGACCTTCCGGCGGTCGAGCAGGGCGGGATTTCCAGTGTAATCGTAATCGAAAGCCATAAAAAACGTGGGAGCCGTATACACTTATCCCATACTCAGGCCTTCGCTGCCCCTACAAAGAATAAGGATACGGACAACCCACGCGAGCATATATGCACAGATTGCACCGTAAGGGGCAACCAGATGTATATGCAACACATGGACGTCCTATTACACCCTCTTCTTTGTAGTTCAAAGTTGCGAAGTTTGAGTATGAAAGAAGATCGTAATTAAACGTCTGTCAATATGTAAGTCCCGCGGATCGGCACGGAACCAATTACAAAAATAGGAAATTAAATCGGAAAACCGCCAACGGCCGCCGATTTTTGCGGCAGAGCGTCTGTCGGGCGGTGTGTATCGTTGTAGTTTATTGCCGCAGGCGGGGTGACCTGCGTTCCGACTGTCGGCAAATTTCGTATCTTTGTCTTGGATAGGACGCGCTGAAGGCCGTCCATAAACCGAGCAAAGCATGAGCACCCTGGAACGAGCCATCGAGATTGCCACCGAGGCGCACCGCGGCCAGCGCGACAAGGCCGGGAACGACTATATCGGCCACCCGTTGCGGGTCATGGCCGCCGGTAAAACCCCCGAAGAGAAGATCGTCGGGGTGCTGCACGATGTGGTCGAGGACAGCGACTGGACGCTGGAGGAGCTGGCGGCCGAGGGGTTTGCGCCCGAAATCATCGAGGCGCTGCGCTGTTTGACCCACGCCGAGGAGGAGCCCTACGACCGTTATATTGCCCGCATAAAGGGCAATCCACTGGCCGTGGCGGTCAAGCTGAACGATTTGACGGACAACATGGATATTCGCCGCCTACCGTATCTTTCGGACAAGGATGTCAAGCGGCTCAAGCGTTATCTGCGGGCCTACAAGCAGCTGACCGGCGAGCCGACCTACTCGGTTTACGCCTGCCGCCAGGAGTATCCGAACGCCTACCTGCCCTGGACCGAGGCGGAGGATCTGGAGTTGACGCGCCGGTGGTGTGAGGGGGCTACGGAGGAGGAGCTGTCCGCCCATTTCCAGCGCAAGCCCGGCGCCATCCGTTCGCGCATCGAGAAGCTCGATCTGGAGCGGCTCTATGGAAAACGGTCCAAGCAATCCTGACCGCACGCCGCAGTCTTGAGTGCCGTCTGTGAAGTGCGGCGAAACGATAAACTGATTCGCGATGATACTGAGCGTCAGCCGAAGAACCGATATTCCCGCCTTCTATTCGGACTGGTTTTACAACCGGATCCGGGATGGGTATGTGTGCGTCCGGAATCCGATGAACCGGCATCAGGTCAGCAAAATCCGGCTATCCCCCGATGTGATTGATTGCATCGTCTTTTGGAGCAAGAATCCGGCGCCGATGCTTCCGCGTCTGGGTGAACTTGCGGACTACATGTACTATTTCCAGTTTACGGTTACTCCATACGATCGGGAGCTGGAGAAGGGGCTCCCGCAGAAGGAGTCCGTGATCGAGACGTTCAGACGGCTGTCCGACCGGATTGGCCCCAATCGGGTCATTTGGAGGTATGACCCGATTCTGTTCTCGCCAAGCATGGACATCCGCTATCATCTGCACGGTTTTGAGGCAATCGCCAAACGGTTGGCATCCTGTACCCGAACCTGCGTGATCAGTTTTGTGGATCTATACCAGAAGACGCGGCGCAATTTAAGGGAGACAACGGTCCGGGAACCGAGTGCGGATGAAATCACCCGATTGGCTGCGGGGCTGGCCTCCATCGCATCAAGCTATGGTATCCGGATCCAGAGCTGCGCGGAACGGATGGACCTGGAGCCGATGGGCATCCGGCATGGCCGGTGCATCGACCGTGTGTTGATTGAAGAGTTGCTGGGGTGCAGGTTGAATGTTGCCAGGGATAGGAACCAACGGCCGGAGTGTGGATGTGTGCAGAGTGTGGATATCGGGGCCTATGATACATGCAGCCACGGCTGTCTGTATTGCTATGCCAACACCGATACGAAGACGGTGTGTCGGAACCGTGCGTTGCATGACCCGTCGTCGCCGTTGTTGATCGGCCGTATGGAGGAGGGTGATGTCGTAAAGGAGCGGGCGATCCGCTCGTTTAAGGTAAGCGATGCGCTTTTTTAGGGGTAGATAATCCGGCCGCCCCGATGGGCTTGGGACCGGTCGGATCGATGCGTGCCGTTATCTCGGACGCCGGTTGCGAAGGACAAACTCGGTCGCCTCGCGATCCTTCTGTTCGGCGGTCCGCACGGGATTCTGCAGCAGCCACTGTTCCAACTCCTCGCGCAGGAAGTAGACATTCTTGCCGTGAGGCTTGTAGTGGGGGATGCGGGCGTTGTGGGTGAGTTTGTACATGTAGCTCGGTGAGATGCCTGTGAAGTCGCAGGCTTCGGAAAAGTTCAGGACATTCTTCTGTCCGCGCAGCAGTTGTTCGATGCGGTCGAGGCGTTCCTCGACGGTTAGACTCATTTGCATAAAAACACAATTTAAAAGGTTTGACAAAGGCGTTGCGCAACGCACGGGTTTGTAATTACAGAGACAAAGAAACGAAGAAAAAAAGCTGGCGACATTGTCTGCCAACGTTTTTGCTTGTTTGGACAATCTTTCCCATACATTGCCCGCGTGCAAACGCTCTGCAAACACGAAAACGGAGCCCCTGCAAAGGACTCCGTTTGTTCTTTTGGCGCGCTGCAGACTATGACTGCGCGGCCTCCAGGGTCCGGATGCAGTCGAGAATCTGCTGCTCGCGTTTCGCGTCGATGATGTCGGCCATCTGCTTGGCCGCCGAGAGATCCTTGGCCGTAAGCGGCTTGCCCAGCTTCGAGAGGAAGCATCCCTTGGCTCCCGCCACGCGCTGCCACTTCGGGGTGATGAAGCGCGCGGCGCTCAGCGATTCGAGCAGCAGCGCCAGCAGCTTGTTGTGGGTTGTCTGCAACGGTTCCGGGAGTTGGCAGGCGAGCAGCAGTTCAACCTCCGGGCGGGTGACGTCGCGCCGGAAGAGACCGATGCGGTTGATGTGTTCGGTCAGCAGGTCGAGCTGGCGGTCGGTAAGGCGCGGTGAGAAGTCCTCCGGCATGGGGTCGAATCCCGTGCGGCTGCGGTTGATGGCGCGGCGCTTCTCGGCCTGTGCCTGCAGGGCGGTTTCACGTTCCCGGGCCTGCTCCAGCTCCTCCTGCCGTTGCCGCGTGAAGCCGGCAATCTCCGCAACGGCGCTCTGCACCTCGTCGAGCCGGGTGTCGAGGTCGTCCCGAACCGGGGCAGGGTAGCGGTTGTAGAGGTACGCGAAGGTCTGGTCGATGCGCCGCTGTTCGTCGCGCGTGAAGTTGCCGTAGGCCAACCGGCGTTCGTAGTCGCGGTGCTGCTCGTCGAGATAGCGGCGGGCCTCCGCACCGGTGAGCCCGCGGCACACGATCTCGCTCTCCAGGTAGTGGAGCGTGAAGCGAGGATCCTTGAAAAGAACGACGCAGAAGGTGAGCCAGCTGAAGAGGATGACCAGCGCGTAGAAGATCGACGCCGGCACCATCCAGAGCCACCCCAGCAGCCGGCTCCGATGCGCGAGCCGCATACGCACGCTCCCGATCCATGCACGGACCCGGCTGTTGGCACGACGGTGCGAGTAGCGGATGTATTCGATGCGGTTCATGGGCGGTCGGTTTAGGCGTGGGTACGGAGGTGGCGCGGGTGGGCGCACCATCTTCCAAAGATAATCATAATTCCGGAATCCGGTTCACCGCTTCGCGTTTCTTCTCGTCCATAATCTGCGCATAGACCTGCGTGGTCTTCAGCTCGCGGTGGCCGAGGAGCTTCGAGAGGGTGTAGATCTCGGTGCCGAGCGAAAGCTGGAGCACGGCGAAGGTGTGGCGCCCGCAGTGGAAGGTGATGTGCTTCGTGATGCCCGCCTTCATGCACCATTCGCGCAGTGCGAGGTTGTGCCAGGCGGAGTATTTCAGCCCTGAGAAGACCCGTTCGTCGGCCCTGCCGCGCGGCCCCATGTAGCGCACGGCCTGCTCGGCGATGTCGAGGTACTCCAGACCGCGGGTCTTCTTCTGGCGGAAGACCACGCGCGTGCCGCCGTCGAACTCCTGCACCTCGCCCCACGTCAGCTTGTTGATGTCGCTCCAGCGCATGCCCGTCAGACACGAGAAGATGAAGGCGTCCTTCAGTACCGGGTAGGAGCAGTCGGTCTTGACCAGCCGCTGCAGCTCCTCGACCGTGAGGTATTCGCGGTGGACGTCCTCCGTCCGTGTGGCCTTGACCCCCATGGCGGGCGAGTGGGTGACGATCCCCTCCTCGACGGCCCGGTTCAGCGCCGCCTTGAACTTCAGGAAGTAGCTGTTCTGGCTGTTGGCCGAGAGGGCTGTGCCGCTCTTCGTGCGGGCCCGCTTGGCGAGGTAGTTGCGGAACCCCTCGACGAACCTCCGGTCGACCCGTTCGAAGGTGGTCTGCGTGCCCGCGTAGGCAATCAGGTGTTTCAGCATGCTGTCCCAGTTGCCCCAGTTGCCGGGCGAGTCCTTGCGCTGCTCGATCATCCCGCGGATAAACTCGACCAGGTTGGTGCGGATCTTGAACTGTCCGGCGAACCCGTACTGTTCGTTCTGCTCGTCGAGCAGCCGTTTGGCCTTGACCTTCTCGGCCATCTCCAGGTTGATCTTGTTGTGGTCGCGCTCGGCTTTGTTGCGGGGTGTGGTGTAGAGGAAGTATTCGAGGGTCTCGAATTTGCGGCGGTGCTTGATCCGCCCCTCCTCATCGCGCGTGTAGCCATAGTAGTACTCCAGCACCAGCGAGGTGCGTCCCGTCGAGCGCTGCGGTTTCTGATGAAGTTTGATTTCCATGGTGTCGAGGTTTTGGTTCAAGGCAAAGATAAGAAAATATTTTTACACTTTTTTACACCTCGGCGTTTTCAAGGTGTAAATGGAGTGTAAAATTTACACCTCGACGGCAAAAACGAACTCTAGAAAATCGCTCGATTTTCTGTTATAATTCGTTGATTTATTGGTGATTATTCTGCGTTTTGCTCGATTTTTCTTCGGTCGAGTTACTTTCCGATGCAGAAATTTTTGAAAATATGCTCCAAAACGCTGTCCGGAGTGATTCCGTGCCCGGTGATGGCGCCGAGGTGGGTGATGACCTGGCGGATTTCTTCGCTCAAAAGATCGGTCGGAAGGCCGTGGGCGAGACCTTCGAGGGCTTCACCGAGTGCCTCGCGGGCCGCTGAAAGCGCCTCGTAATGGCGGCTGTTCGAGACGACCGGGTCGCCGTGGTAGAGCGCTTCGGTGTCGACGGACTCCCGCAGGGCGTCGCACAGGGCGTCGATACCCTCGCCGTGTTTGGCCGAAATGCCGACAACGCCTTCGGGAAGCCGCCATGCGGCCGGAGCCTTGTCGGTCTTGTTGACGACGGTCAGGAGTTTCTGCCCGGGACGGAGCGGAAAATCCGGGGCGGGAACCGGACCCGTGAGCGTCGAGGCGTCGACCATATGAATGACGATCCGCGCCCGTTCGATGCTCGACATCGTGCGCTGGATGCCCATTTGTTCGAGCCGGTCGTCGGTCGGGCGGATGCCGGCCGTGTCGAGAAACCGGAAAAGCACGCCGCCGATGTTGGCGCACTCCTCGATCACGTCGCGCGTGGTTCCGGCGATCTCCGAGACCATGGCCCGCTCCTCGTTCAGAAGTCGGTTGAGCAGCGTCGATTTGCCGACGTTCGGCGCTCCGGCGATGGCCACGGCGACGCCCTCCCGGATGGCGTTGCCCAGTGCGAACGAACTGCGCAGGCGGTCGATCTCCGCAGCGATGCGCTGCATCGTCGCGCGCAGCGCCGTACGGTCGGCGAACTCCACATCCTCCTCCGAGAAGTCGAGTTCCAGTTCCAGCAGCGAGGTGAGGTTCAGCAGTTTTTCGCGCAGCGATTCGAGCTCTTCGGAGTATCCGCCGCGCATCTGCGTCGAGGCCAGCGCGTGCGCGGCGCGTGACGACGAGGCGATCATGTCGGCCACGGCCTCGGCCTGCGAGAGGTCGAGTTTCCCGGCCAGGTAGGCGCGGATGGTGAATTCGCCCGGCTGGGCCATGCGTCCTCCCGCGGCGGTCAGCAGCCGGAGGATTTCCGAGACGATGTAGGAGGAGCCGTGGCACGAGATTTCGACCGAGTTTTCGCCCGTGTAGGAGTGCGGGGCGCGGAAAACGGCCGCCAGCACGTCGTCG
>ERZ860445.719-NODE-719-length-22898-cov-11.657488_pt1 | contig 22898 bp, 18 predicted proteins | sample MGYA00509977_ERZ860445 | MGnify/ENA primary metagenome ERZ860445 (study PRJEB30046, sample SAMN00715233) | human gut metagenome | study: EMG produced TPA metagenomics assembly of the A metagenome-wide association study of gut microbiota in type 2... | reverse complement strand
AGTCTCAATTAGTAGCTTAATTAATATGTCCAATATTTTGGGTGCATATCAAACTTTAATGCTTTTATTTTTAGCCTAAATTATTATTTAGATAATACACGTGCTAAGCGTACTAATTCTGGGTCTAATGTTTTGTTGTTATTTACAGAATCATGAAGGTCAATAGCTACAACTTTACCTTCGTTGATACCAAATACGATATTAGACTGACCATTGAGAAGTGCTAAAGCAGCTTTTTCACCTAACATACTAGCTTTTACACGGTCTTCAGCTGTTGGAGAACCACCACGTTGAACGTGACCTAATACAGTTACACGAGTATCGATACCAGTTTTTTCACCGATTTCTTTACCGATATCTACAGCACTGCCTACACCTTCAGCAACAACAACGATGCTATAACGGCGACCATTGTCATAAGATGTTTTGAGTTCATCACAAATTTTGTTAAGGTCATATTTAACTTCTGGAACAAGAACATATTCTGCACCACCAGCGATACCTGCCATCATAGCAAGCCAGCCACATTTACGACCCATAACTTCAAGAACGATGATACGACGATGAGCAGATGCTGTATCACGAAGTTTATTGATTGCATCTAAGATAGTGTTTAATGCAGTATCAGCACCGATAGTATAATCAGAGCCCCAAACATCATTATCGATAGTACCAGGAAGACCAACGATTGGCATACCTAAATCGCTTAATAAAGAACCACCAGTTAAGCTACCATCACCACCGATAATAACTAAACCTTCAATGCCATGGCTTTGAAGAATTTTAAGAGCTTCTTTACGAGTTTCTTCTTGTTTGAATTCTGGGCAACGAGCTGTACCTAAGAAAGTACCGCCACGTTGGATAATATCACTAACGCTTTGAGAATTTAATTCTACGATACGATCTTCAAGCATACCTTTGTATCCATCATAGATACCAAATACTTTTACTCCTTCATAAAGAGCTGTACGAACTACCGCACGAGCTGCAGCATTCATTCCTGGGCTATCTCCACCACTAGTCATGATTGCAATAGATTTTAACATATCAAATTACCCCTTTTCTTCTTTGATATACAATATAATGCATATTATTAACTATATAGAAATGCTTATACTAAAATATAAACATATTCGCAACCTTTTAAATATCTGTATTTCCATCTACAGTATGATTTAATTTTACTAATACGCGCGTAATACGAACTCTATCTACTTCTTCGACAAAGAATTCATCATCGCCAAAGTTAGCTTTTTGACCTACACGTGGAGGAGTATCCACCTGTGTAGAAAGCCAACCACCGATAGTATCTATATTTTCTTCTTCAATATTAGTGCCAAACATTTCATTTACATCATCAAGTAACATTTTCGCATCAAGGGAATATAATTTCTCTGTACGTTTTTCTACTGTTGGTCTTTCTTCATCAAATTCATCTTGAATTTCACCAACAATTTCCTCAACAATGTCTTCTAAAGTAACCATACCAGCTGTACCGCCATATTCATCTACAACAATAGCTAATTGTAAACGTTTTCCTTGCATAAGTTTTAACAAATTACGCACTGGCATAGATTCTGGTACGACAGTAACTTCTCTTAATAATGACCTAATATCAATATTTTTGCGCGCATATAATGGATTTAATAAATCTTTTATATGCAAAAATCCTACTATATTATCTTTATCTTCAATACAAACAGGATATCTTGTCATCTGTTCAGTCAACGCTTTTTTTACATTTTCATCAAAAGAGTCTTCTAAATACAAACAAATCATATCTGTTCGAGGGATCATAATCTCTCTAACTGTAAGATTAGATAAATCAAATACATTATCTACAAAAGTCAATTCTGTTTTATCAATATATCCATGTTTATGACTTTCTTCCATCAACAAGCGAATTTCTTCTTCACTATGAGCTTCTTCACCTTCACTTGCCACTTCAAAACCAAGGCGAATTATTACCCAGTTAGCTACATGGTTTAAAATCCATACAGCCGGCCACATAATCTTGTGGAAAATAAGCATTGGTATAGAAATATTAAGCGTTACAGTTTCTGCTTTTTGAATAGCCATAGATTTTGGTGCTAATTCACCTAAAATGATATGCATTGCTGTAATGAGAGAGAAACCTACCACAAGTGCTATAGAATGAGCAAAATCTTCGCCAAAGCCAAAGAACTGCACAACAGGTACTAATAAAGCTGCAACAGCTGGCTCACCAACCCAACCTAAACCAAGGGATGCAAGTGTTATCCCTAACTGTGTTACTGATAAAGATGCATCTAAATGGTCTGTGAGCTTTTTGGCATATTTAGCTCGTGTATTACCTTCTTGTAAAAGCGTTTCCAAACGAGAAGAACGAATTTTTACAAGGGCAAATTCCGCTGCTACGAAAAAACCATTCATAAACACTAAAAATACTACTAAAATTAATTTCAACAGAACTTCAATTAGCTCCAATAATTAATTACCTGTATCAACTATTTATACTAACATTGAAACAGGTAATTCACCTCCTATATTGTATAAATTTAAATCTAGTATAATTATATAAAATCATAAGTTATTTTTCAACTTTTTCTTTATCTGAATATTTTTACGTTGTACTTACTTTTAATTTACATTTTAGTATAGTTAATAAAAATTCTTTAAATAGATTTAAAAATTCATATACTAGTTCAACGTATTTTGAGCTTTCTATATCACAGGAATTCCATTATTATCATCATAAGTAGCTGTGCAATAAGGATAATTTGAGCATGCCCAAAACCAACCATTTTTACCGCGAATTCTACGTAAATTGCCTTCTTTACAACGTGTACATAAATATTTTGATGTAGCTTTAGTATTTTTATTTTTCTCTATAGGCATTGCTGAAAATTTTTCTTTAGGAGCAAAATTCATCTTTTTTGTATTTTCTCTAGCGATTAAATCCCAAGCTGAAATCAATTGATTATCTTGCTGAAATATCTCATTTTGCCCAGATTTTATATAATTTTTATCACTATTATTATAACTCATTTGTCGATAATTATTGAAATTAAACTTCGTTTTTTCTATATCTGGCTTGCCATCTACATCATTACAAGTCATGCGACAATTAGGAAAGTTAGAACAGCCCCAAAACTCACCATTTTTCCCTTTGCGTTTTACTAAAATACCTTGATTACATCTAGGGCATTTATATTCATGCTCTTGTACCAAAACTGTCTTTGTTGCTTTAATACATAAATTCTGCGTAAATTCTGCCTGTTTAGCTAAAAATTCTTCAATTGTTCCCTGACCTTCAGATAAAGAATGAAGATAGTCTTCCCAAACAGCTGTAGAATCTGGATATGTCATTTCATCTGGCAGTGCATCAATTAAAATATATGCCGACTGTGTTGGCACTAAATATTTCTTTTTACCTTCAAGCTGTAAAAAATTTCTCTTTACTAAATCTTCGATAATAGTTGCTCTTGTAGCTTCTGTACCAATACCATAAATATCTTTTAATTTTTTCTTAACTTCTACATCTTTTACATATTTATGAATATCTTTCATACCTGCAAGCAGTGTCGAACTTGTAAAGCGAGTTGGTGGTTTTGTGGATTTTTTATCATATTCACCTTTTACATATTCTACTTCATCGCCTTTTTTCATAAGTGGCAATGAATTTTGTTCTTCTTTTTCCTCATTATCTTCTTTTTTATCATCTTCATTTAAAGATTTTTCTTTATTATTTTGCACATATAATTCTTTCCAGCCCATCTGTTTTACGACTCTACCACTTGTTACAAACAATTCTTGCATATATTCTATGCTGATTTTAGTCTGATCATAAATATGAACTGGATAAAATTGTGCTATATATGCTTGAGCTATTAAAAAGTAAATATTTCTTTCTTCTATGGTCAAACTCATTAAATTGACCTTTACCTTTGTTGGAATAATCGCATGATGCGCTGTAATTTTTTTATCATTCCATGCTCTACTTTTCATTTTTAAATCACATTTTTTTACCCAATTAGCCAATTGCTTTTCATTGATATTATATAAATTCTGCAAAATAATTTTAGCATCACTAAACTGGCTTTGTGGTAAATATTCACAATCAGAACGTGGATATGTCGTCAATTTTTTCTCATATAATTTTTGTGCAGTATCTAATACTAATTGCGGGTCATATCCATATTTTTTACCTGCCAAAACTTGCAAACTAGATAAAGAAAATGGCAGTCTTTGTGCTTCTTTTTTCTGTGCTTTTTGATAAGCTGTTATTTTTCCTGCTTCTGTTTTTTGAGCAAATTTACCGATTAAAGCTTTAGCTATATTTTCATCAATTAAACGATTTTCAAAATCTAGTCCCGCCTGTGTATCTTTAGGCTTCCATGTGGCACTAAATTCACCATTTTGATGAGCAAATATCGCTTTTATCGTGAAATAATCAACTGGTTTAAAATCTTTTAATTCGCGTTCTCTGCGGACAACTAAAGCAAGTGTCGGCGTTTTTACTCTACCTACAGCAAATACACCTTTTTTCCCTGCTCTTCTTGCTGCCAAAGTATATGCCCTAGACAAATTCATACCGATAAGCCAATCTGCTCTTGCTCTAGCTAAAGCAGATTTTTTTAAATTCAAAAAATCTCGATTATCTCGCAAATCTTTATTAGCTTTTTTTATACTTTCCTCGTCTAAGGCATTTAATAAAATTCGCTTTACAGGTTTTTGACAATTTAAATAATCTAGAACTTCATCAATCAATAATTGCCCTTCTCTATCAGGGTCGCCTGCATGAACTATTTCATCAGCTTTATCAATAAGATTTTTAATAATACCAAATTGCTTTTTGCAAGACTCATCTATAATCATTTTCCACTGTTTTGGTATAATCGGTAAATCTTCAGCTTTCCAATTTTTATATTTAGCATTGTATTCTTCTGGCTCAGCTTGACGCAAAATATGACCAAAAGCCCATGTTACAATTCCATCTTTAGTTATTAAATATCCATCTTTTCTTTGCACAGGACCTGTCAAACATTTTGCAATCTCTGCTCCCATACTTGGTTTTTCAGCTATATATAAACGCATAATTTCATCTCCTAAATTACTTGAATTAATTAAAAATAAAATTATAAATCGCTACAAAAACAAATATAGTCCATGCTATGAGAAAAATTCCACAAATAGCTAAAAGCCAAGGCATTTTCGGCCCTAAATAATCTGCTTGTGCTTCTGATTTTGCTCTAACAGAAGCAGGTAACATCTGAAGCATTGCATATAGAATTCCCGGCACAACTACTGCATCATCTAATAATCCCAGTCCCGGTATCATATCTGGTAAAAAATCAATAGGACTTATAAGATATAAAAACGCTACAATGGTCATTGTCTTTATCATCTTAGGTGTATTTCTATTAAATAAAGCTGTAAATAAAATTAAAATATCTCTTCTACTTGAACTGATAAACGATATAATTCGTGTAAACATTTAAAATTCTCCTTAATAAACTTATAAATTAAATCAAAATATCATCTATAAAATAAAAACTCTATATTAAATATTAATTATTATACTTAATATAGAGCTTTATGTGAACTATAATTTATTTTTCTATTTTTTCTTCTACAGATACTTTTTCTTCAGGGAAAATTATATCTGCTTCAAACATACGTTGCCATGGAAATCTTATTTGCGCATCAGCCACATAGGATTGACCTTCAAATTTTTCTAAGCCATAATCAGCTATCATTTTCTGTAAAGCTTCTGTAGCTAATTTTTCTGCTGGTAAAGTTCTAGTTTTTGTATTACCATAATCGCCTTCACCAGGCATGGAATTTAATCTATTCGCTACAGCTTGTCTGATATTTGCTTGATAGAGCCAATCATCTAAATAGCGGACTTCAAGCATTTTTAAAATGTCCACTCTATCTGTATAATTTGCTCCCATGCCCATAGCCAAAGCATAACCTGTACTATTTGTAGGTGTATTCCAACCTGAATAAGCATTTAATTTATCTAATAAATTCTTACCATATAAACTAAACATTAAAGCATTATCAGAGCCATTACCAAATGTGATATCGCCAATACCTACTTTTTTATTAGCCTGTATCGCTTCATCGACCATATTGACAAAATCTATGATATTTTCATTTGGTATATATACATTATTTAAATCATTAGCTGCACCTGTTGTACCGTCAAAATTAGTATTAACCATGAATACTAAATCTGCTCTTTTATCGCTATTGACTTTCATACCGCCAGCCATTTTGATATGAGTCGCTATAGAATTTTTAATTGGTTCATTAGAATATGCAGGTATCGTATTTTCTCCTGTACCTTTAGCATAATGAACACTCACAAATGGAATATCACCTTGTAAATTATTCACAGCTCTAGTCAATAAAACATAACCAATTTCATCAATTCCAGCTACTGATTGATATTCCAATTCACCTAAATCACTGCCATAATTATCAAGCGCGCGACGTTCTTTATTTGTCTGTGAATATTTAGCATTATCATCACAACCTAATGCTAAATAAGTAATCACATCATTTCTAGCTAAATCAATTAAATTCTTACTTACTAAAAAATTACCTTGTCTACGAGAAAGCCAATCATCTAGAGCTGCTTTTGGTATTTTTTGTTCATATTGCTGTAACTGTTTTCTTTCTTTATGTGTTAGTCCATCTTGTTCTAATTTATCATTCAATGCAGTATAACGCGCAATATCTGTACCATATTGAGCATAATAATTTGCATCTTCACTACCTGACGCTTCACTTGTTTGAGGTGTTCTCATAATTGAGCCAAATACATATAATTTCATATTTGGATTTGCTTGATGTATTTTTTCAAAATTATGCACTCTAGCTAAAACAACATCTTCACTTAAATTATGTTTTCTTGAAGCAACAAGACTACCATAAACCATAGAATCTGAAGATATTACTGCTGCATCAGCTTTTTTTGCATTTTCTATCACCCATTTAGATAACTCTTCTGGTTTTGCATAAGGATTTTCTCTATTACCTAAGAGTTCTTCTGGTGGTGTCAATACTTCATATCCTAAATCACGAATATTATCTGCTGTCTGCTTAAAAGAAATCGGTCTATTATCATGGGGTACATAAATAATAGTTTTATTTAAACTAGCAAAAACAACATTCGGTACATAAACTACTATCATCATCAAAAAAAGACATAATAGTTGTTTTAAATATTTAAACTGCACTTTATCACCTCATTAATTATAAATATCTTAATCATAATAAATTATATCATAATTTCAATCATACTAGAAAAGCCTGCAAAATAATATGCAGGCTTTTTCATTTAATATTTTAAATGCTTTTTCAATACTGTTTCATTTAATTTATTACCAGAAACATCGAAATTAGCTTCAAAAATTCTATTCCATGGCATTGTTATCGAAACATTTACTGCTTCATTAAATAAATTTAAATTATCACTTACAAAAGAACGCATTAATTTTGTACCATATTCTTCAATATATGGTCTTTTTGTATCTCCTATAGTTAAATAATCACCACTACCTGGCAATAAATTTAAGTAAGAGTTCACACTTTGACGAACATTTGCTTGATATACCCAATCATCTAGATATCTAGTCAATAATAATTCATTGCGTTTATCTTGGCTTATCTGATTGCCTACAATTCCCATGCCTAATGCAAAACCAGTGCTATTAGTTGCTGTATTCCAACCAGCATATCCATATAATTTATCTAATAAATCTCTATCTTGTAATTGTTTCATCAAAGCATTGTCTGCTCCATTAGCAAAAGCAATATCACCTACAGCCACATGATAACCTGCATTGACAAAGCTTTCTATATCTTCAACAAAATCCATTGTATTATATCTTGGTTGAAGCGTATTTACTGGAGTATTAGCATCATATGTCCAGCCACTGCGATTAGTATTTATAAACATTACTAAATCAGCTTTTTTCAAATCATATGTTCTAATACCACCGATAGCCGTTATTTGACTTGTAAGTGTATTATCTATAGACTCATCTGAATATGTTGGTACTGTTGCTCCGCCATAACCAGAAGCATATTTTATATATACATATGGCTTATAATTTTCTAATTCATTAACAGCTCTAGTCAAAACTAAAAGCCCAACTTCATCTAAACCAGTCAAAACTTGGAAACGATTATTTTTTAATCCTAAACTATTTGCATATTCTCTCAACTCATTACTTTCTCTATGAGTCTGGGATAATTTAGAATTATCATCTTTTCCTGTTGCCATATACACTACATCATTATTTTTAACTAAATTTGTCAATTGTTTATTGACTTCCACATTTGTTCTGCGACGGGAAAGCCAATCTTTTAAAGCTGCCTCTGGCACACCCTCTCTTAGGGCTACTTGATAACTTTCATTTAATCCTGAAGTATCAGCATTATCAATTTTTGTATAATTAGCTATAGCTTGTCCATATTTTACATAGTATTCTGGCTCTTCTGTTCCTGAAGAAGCTCCATCTTTTGGCGTTCTCATAATAGAAGAAAATACATATATAGGCATTTTAGGGTGCGTATCATGCAACTTTTCTATATTTTTTACACGTCTTAACAATAAATCTTTTGGTATATGATGTTTTCTTGAAGCTACTAAACTTCCATAAATCATAGCATCAGAAGATATTACTGCTACTTTATCTTTACCACCATTTTCCACTAACCAACGATTAATTTCTTCTGGTCTGCCAGCTTTATCTCTATCACCTAATAAATCTTTTGGTGGCATCTCTACAGTATAACCCATAGAACGGATTACTTGTGCTGTTTGATCGGAAGATATCGGTCTATCATCTTGAGGCACATACAAAATTACTTTTTTCTCATCTTTGGCAAATACTTTTTCTACATTAAAAATATTTACTAAACAAACAACTAAACAAATTCCTAAAACTAGTTTTTTCCAACTCCTAGAATACAAAGTTTACACCTCTCCACTGCCAAATAGCGTATTATCTTCTCTGCTTTTTATTTTCTTTCATATTCTTTTTTTGCTCTTTAGTTAAAGTTATTCCTGCAGCTTTTAAATCTTCAGGTTTCACCTGATCAATAATTTTTGTTAAAAGCTCTTTTCTATGTTCTTTTTCATAATCTAATATAGCTTGATAAAAATTATAATCTACATCTTTTACACTCATTGTATTCATATTTTGAGTTGGTCTTTCATAATTAACATACAAAGAGTTATATCCTTGGTCTAAATATACACATTCTGTATATTCTACTGTTTTATCTTTTATATTTATTCGCAAATATTCTGCTACACCAGATAATTCATCAAATCTATATGTGCTTAAATTTCTCCATTGTCTTTTCATTATCACATCTTGAATTTGCATATTATCAAAAAGTCTTACTGTTGGTACAATTAAAATATTCGTGTCGGCATAGCCATCTGCTCCAATTTCATAGGTCATAGCATCTTTATTAAAATAATAACTTGAACGAGGTGTTGCCTGTACCCACTGAAAAACTTCTTCAGATAACGGTTCTGTCGCCGCAAAAGAATTATTTATTGGAAAACTAATAACAGTCATTAAGCTTAATACTAAAATAAAAAGATATCTTTTCACTATATTTCTCCTTTCTTCAATATACAAATAACTATCTAACTATATAATGATATCATATTTAATATTCAATTTAAAGATAATAACTATTATTATTAAATTTATACTAAAAATTTTTTCACAATTATGGTATTATATGATAGTATACAAAATAAATCTCAGAAAGGTTTTGTCATGTCAATAAAAGAATATTTTAAATTTGAAGAACGAAAAACTTCTTATTTTACTGAAACCCTTGCTGGTTTTACTACCTTTTTAACTATGGCATATATCATCATCTTAAATCCTAGTGTTCTAAGCCAGACAGGTATGGATTTTAATGGTGTATTTTTTGCCACAATAATTGCAACTATTGTCGGTTGCTTATTCATGGGGATTTTTGCTAACTACCCTATAGCGATTGCTCCTGGACTTGCAATGAATGCTTACTTTAGTTTTGTTGTAGTAATTTCCATGGGAATTCCTTGGCAAGAAGCTTTAGGTGCTGTATTTATTTCCGCTTTAATCTTTTTAATCCTTTCATTGACATCATTTCGTCAAGCTGTTATCAATGCTATACCAGCTTCAATGAAAGAAGGTATCAGTGCTGGTATCGGTTTATTTATCAGTTTTGTCGGTCTTCAAAGTGCTCATATTATTGTAGCTTCTCCAGCTACCCTAGTTACTCTTGGTAATTTTACTGACCCTGTAACTTATATGTCACTTATCGGTTTATTTATAAGCATTATTTTAGTGGTAAATAATGTACGTGGTGCTTTGTTTTTAGGCATGATTATTACCTCTATATTATCTTTCCTTTTTGGTTATATCAGCTTACCTGATACTATTTTCAGTACACCTGAACTCGGTAATACATTTATGCAAATGGATATCATGGGAGCTATTTCTCATAATCTTTATACTATAATTTTTACATTTTTCATTGTTACTTTATTTGATACTACTGGTACTATGCTTGGTATTGCCAAACAAGCAGGATTGATGAAAAATGATACTTTTCCTAATGTAAAAAGTGCTCTTTTGGCAGATTCTATCGCTAGCCTTGTTGGTTCTATTTTTGGTACAAGCCCAACATCTGCTTATGTTGAATCTGGTTCTGGTGTAGCTAGTGGTGGTCGTACTGGTTTTGTAAACGTCATCATTGCTTTATTATTCCTCTTAATGCTTTTTACAGCTCCAATTGCTAAAGTTTTATCCACTGTTCCAGCAGTTACTGCACCAGCATTAATTATTGTTGGTTTTTATATGATGAGCAGTTTATCTCGTATAAATTGGGATGATATGCAAGAAGCTTTTCCTGCTTTCTTGATTTTTCTAATGATGCCATTATCTTACAGTATCACTGATGCTGTTGGTATCGGTATTATCTCTTATTGCTTAATAAAAATATTCTCTGGAAAAATTAAACAAGTTCACCCTCTACTTTATGTATTTATGCTTTTGTTTATTATCCAATTTGTAGTCTTAAGCAATTAAAAATTTAATACTTAAGGAGGTCCTTTATCTTCTATGTTTTTTCGCAAATATAAAATTCTTGGTAGTTCTTTAATTGTCGCAGCTTGTATCAGTATTAGTTTTCCTAGTCAAGCTAGTATGACTCCTATGCAAAATAATTATACTTTAAAGGGCTTAAGTCAACATCAACAACGCGAAACAAGTGCTGTTATTGCTTTAAAAACTGATAATGATGATAATACTTTTGATAAAAAAGAAACATCTAATCACTCTGTATCAGAAAAAATCGCTGCTATTTTAAAAGGCGACTCTGATAAAAAAGAACAAAATAAAGTAGTAAATTATGGCAGTTCTTCTATCATGGGTTCAGCTATTGCAACTCGTGAACAATGCGTAAATTACCTGCTCAAAAATAACCCAAATCCTAAAATTACAGTTTCTGCTGAAGAATTAGTTGATTATTATTATGAAGAAGCTGGCAAAGAAGGAATTCGTCCTGATGCAGCTTTTGCTCAAGCTTTAAAAGAAACAGGATTTTTTAGATATGGTGGTACAGTAATACCTGACCAAAATAATTATTGCGGTCTAGGTACAACAAGTGCTACTGTAAAAGGTGCTTATTTTGAAACAGCTCGTATTGGTGTTAGAGCTCATATTCAACATTTATTGGCTTATGCTTCCGTTAGACCTCCTCGCGAAGATGTAGTAGATCCACGTTATTCCTTAGTTCGTGCCGTTTATTCTACATCAACAATTGATACATGGCCTGGTTTAAATGGTCGTTGGGCAGTTCCTGGAAATAATTACGGACAAGAAATTCTACAAATTTTAGATAATATTACAGAAGAATAAATAAAAAGAGTTGAAATATATACTTGAAGATTTTCAAATTAATATTTCAACTCTTTTTTATTAAAAATTTTAAGCTCATCAAAAATCCATATTCTAAGCGATAAATAAACTGTTATACTATTTTTCACTTATTTGCTATAATAAACATAATTATTTTATTTAAATACATTATATTAAAAATTTATGATAGAAGGTGTTAATTTGATAAAATTTCCTAAACAAACAAAATACAGTTCCTCTCATCGTTTACGGGAAATGGTGCTTGTTTTACGTAAGCATAATGTACTTACAAGCGATATGACACCTGAAAAATTGCGTTTAATCCTAGAAGATTTAGGCCCTACATTTGTAAAATTAGGTCAAATACTCTCTTTAAAACCAGGATTTTTACCTGCCGATTATGCCATTGAACTGACTAAATTGCAAACACAAGCTAAGCCTTTAGATTTTAGCATCATTAAAGACTGCCTTGAAAAAGAATATAATAAAAAAATAGAAGATGTTTTTCTCGATATAGATGACCATGCACTTGGCTCTGCTTCTATAGCTCAAGTACATAAAGCTACATTAAAAACTGGTGAAAAAATTGTCATCAAAGTACAACGTCCTGGAATTTATGAAGTAATGGCTAAAGATATAGTTTTATTAAAACGAGCTGTATCTATCTTACAAGTCTTTAAAACTTCATCTAGCATTTTAGATTTTAACGCCATTCTTGATGAAATGTGGAATATCACTAAGCAAGAAATGGATTTCATGATGGAAGCTGAACATATTGATGAATTTAAACGACTTAATAGTGAAGATATTTTCGTTGATTGTCCTACTGTAAAACATGAACTGACTACAGCTCGCGTACTTGTAATGGAATATATTGACGGTCATCGCATTGATGAAATCAGCAAATTAAAAGCCCAAGGTTATAATGTTGAAGAATTAGGTATTCATCTTGGCAAAAATTATGTAAAACAAATCATTGAAGATGGCTATTTTCATGCAGATCCTCACCCAGGTAATATTTGGATAAAAAACGGTAAAATTATTTGGCTTGATTTAGGTATGATGGGACGCTTATCTTCTAAAGAACGTGATGCTTTAAAAAAAGCTGTTTACGCCCTTGTTCAACATGATACTTATGAAATGAAAAACGCTATTTTAACTTTAGGTACTGTTCAAGGAAAATTAAATCATATCCAACTTTATGAAGACATTGATAATCTAATGAACCGTTATAGTAATGCCAATTTCCAAACATTAAAATTAAGCGAATTAGCGCATGATATCATAACTGTTGCTCGTCGTCATAAACTTTCTATTAATCCTGGTCTAAGTATGTTTGCTCGTGGTGTTGTTACGATTGAATCTGTTCTCAAAATTTGTTGTCCTAATGTTAATTTTATTGATATTTTTGCTTCTTACATGCGAGCTGATTTTAAACGAAATTTCAGTTGGAAAGAAGAATTTACTAAATTCAAACGAGATAGTTATTTAATGCTTCAAAAATCTATGCATATACCAGAACAATTATCCGATATCCTAAAAATGACAATGAGCGGACAAACTAAAGTTAATTTAGACTTAACAGGCTCAGAAGAACCACTTCGTCGTTTAGATAAAATGATTAATAAATTAATCATCGGTATCATTTGCTCTGCACTACTTTTAGGTTCTAGCATTATCTGCACTACTAATATGACACCTCAAATAATGGAAATTCCTATTTTAGGTGTATTAGGATATCTAGTAGCTGTCTTCTTATCAATTCGTTTAATGATTAACATTTTTAAAGAAAAATAGGTTTTTTACGTTCATTTTTCTTTTATACAAAAGAAAAACGAACCAAAAAGAAAACTACCCGCTCACGCACTTTTTACTTTGATAAAGATAAAAATATGCCAACAACGTTCTAAACTCACTACGTTCAAACAGTAGAACTAAAACCATTGTCATATTTTTATCTTTACCAATAGCCTACGGCTACCGCAAAAAGATGCTAAAATGCGGGAAATATTTGTTATTATTAATTATTAAATAATTTAGTAATTTTTATTTTCCGCATTATAAAATTTTGTGGTAACCGTAAGGTTATTGAAAATAATTATCTTTGAATACGTTTTTAGTCTGAATGTTTGAGCGAAGCGAGTTTCTAAGCGTTGTATGAAAAGATAATTATTTTCAAAACTAAAATTTTATCTGCGGTGGGTATTCTTTTGTTACTTTTCTTTGCCCACCAAAGAAAAGTAAAGCACATAGAAATATATTTAAATGAAAGGAATGTTTTTTTATGCAAGGAATTAGAGGAGCTATCACTGTGGAGAATGATAATCGTGAAGAGATTATTGAGGCTGTCAAAAAATTATTAATAAACATTCTTGAAGCTAATGATATTACTGCTGAAGATATTGGTGCTGCTTTATTTAGTGCGACTAAGGATTTATCTAGTGTATTTCCTGCTTTTGCTGCACGTCAATTACCTAATTGGGATTTAGTGCCACTTTTTGATGCTCAACAATTGTATGTAGAAAACAGTATGGAAAAATGTATCCGCGTTTTACTTTTGGTGAATATTGATAAAACACAAAAGGAAATAAAACATATTTATTTAGGTAGAGCCAGTCAACTTCGCCCTGATATTGCAAAAGCTTAAATGGTGTAATTATGTCAGAAACATTTTATCGCCTTTTATTCATATTTATTGATGTTATTTTACCTCTAACTATAGGATATTATTTCCATAAATATAAGATAATATCTTTAAATACTTGTAATTTCCTCTTAAAATTAAATATCCGTTTCATCATGATAATCACTGGACTTGGTAGTTTTTGGTTAATAAAAATAGACCAAAATTTATTTTTATTGGCATTCGTAGGAATTATCCTCATTTCAGCACTTCCAGGATTATTAGCTTATCCATATGTAAACTGGCGACTTGGTAAAAATATACGCAATAGCGGTGCTTATCTTTTAAGTAGTATACTCTCTAATACAGGTATTTTAGGTGGTTTATGTGCCTATATAGCTATGGGGCAATTAGCTTATGCTTATGTCCAAGTTATCGCTATGGTACAAAATATTTTTACACTTTCTTTTTGTTTTCCTCTAGCTGAATATTTTCATCAAAAATTCACAGCTGGTTCGAAAGCAAAATTTCAACCGCATTGGCGTTCTATTCTAATCAGTTGGAATCAAATTGGTTTACTTAGTATGTTTATCGGTGCTATCTTAAATATTTACGAAGTACCTCGTCCTGATATTTTTGACCCCATTTTTAATGCTTCTGTCCATCTAGGTGCTTGGTTTGGTATTTTACCTGTAGGTTATTTATTAAATTTTAAAGCAGCTCGCTTATATAAATATCTAGCTTTAACTATTGTACCTGTTCGTTTTCTTATCATACCTGTATTATCATTTATCACTGCTAGCTTTTTTACAGATAATGCTTTACTCATTTCAGTCATCACTTTAATTGGTATGTGTCCTATTGGTATCAATTCTGTTGTAGTTACTCAACTATATAAATTAAACACCAGTATAGCCGAAGCAATTTTTTTAATCACTACTATTATCTTTATTTTTATAGCTTATCCTATATTTTTATTTTTAATGACATAAAAAAGCAGTCAAATACTTTAATTATACGTAAGTATTTGACTGCTTTTTCTCATCTTATAATATAAATTTTTAGTCTTTCATGTAATCAGTAAATAAATTTTCTGCTTTCATAAAATCAGAAATTTTATAGACACCACGCATTACTTCTCTATAATTTTCTGGTGTCAAAGATTGTGGTCCATCAGATAAAGCTTTTGCAGGATTTGGGTGAACTTCAATGATAAGTCCATCTGCTCCAGCTGCTATTGCTGCAAAGCTCATAGGTTTTACCATTCTCCATTTACCTGTACCATGACTTGGGTCTACGATAATTGGTAAATGACTTAAATGTTTTACTGCTGCTACAGCACTCATATCTAATGTATTTCTTGTATATGTTTCATAAGTACGAATACCACGTTCACATAAAATTACATTATGATTTCCTTCATTCATAATATATTCAGCAGCATTTAACCATTCATCAATAGTAGCGCAAAGACCACGTTTGAGCATAACTGGTTTATTACATCTTCCAACTTCTTTTAATAAACGGAAATTTTGCATATTACGTGCACCAATCTGTAAAATATCCGCATAATGAGCTACAGCATCAACAGCTTCTACTTCTGTTACTTCTGTTACTACTTTTAATCCTGTAACTTCACGAGCTTCAGCCAAATATTCAAGACCTTTATTTTCAAGACCCTGGAAAGAATATGGAGAAGTACGAGGTTTATAAGCGCCACCACGTAAAAATTGTGCTCCACCGGCTTTTACGATTTTTGCTGCTTCTAATAATTGTTCACGAGATTCTACTGCACATGGGCCTGCCATTACTACTACATTGCCATCACCGATTTTTACACCATCTACATCAACAACAGTATTTGCTGGGTGGAATTCACGGCTGGCTAATTTATAAGATTTAGAAATAGCCACTGTCTGTTCTACACCTTCCATTGCCTCTACTGCTAGTGAACCCATACGAGTTTTGTCACCTATTACACCAACAATTTTCTGCTGTGCACCTTCCATTATCTTAGCTGTAAGCCCTACACTTTCGATAGCTTTTACTACAGCCATGATATTTTCTTCTCTTGCATCAGGATTCATTATTACAACCATTATTTATTCCACCTTTTCGTTTTATCTATATTTAAGATTAATTTATTTCATTTACTAATTTATTACTAGCTTTATATACTGGGAATTTTCCCAAGTTTTTAAGCCAAAAACATTTTTTACTAGCCTGCATAAGTGCTTCTTGTAAAATATCTTTATCCACATTAGCATCTATTTCTATGAAAAAAATATACTCGCCTAAACTTGTGCGCGCAGGTCTTGATTCAATTCTTGTCATATTTACTTTTCGACAAGCAAAATCACCCAAAAGTTCGTATAAACTGCCAGCTCTACCATCTATCTGACAAATTATCATCATATTGGCTACATCTTGATATTTTTTTACTTTATCTTTATTAGTCAATAAAATAAATCTAGTAAAATTATCTTCAACATCTTGAATATCTGTATCTATTATCTGCAAATTATATAAATCAGCTGCTGTTTTTGTCGCTATTGCCGCATAACCATCTCCATAACAGCTTGCTTTTTCTGCTGCTCTAGCTGTACTAGAAACAGATTCTGTCTTTGCCGTTGGATAATGACTCTTTAAATATTCTCTACATTGAGCTAATGGTTGAATATGAGAAATTATTGTGTGTATCTTAGCATTAGGATTTTTTGTTAATAATTGATTATGTACACTCCATATTAATTCAGACTCTATCATTAAGTCAACATCATGAGCCAAAGTATCCAAGGTAATACGAACTGAACCTTCTATTGAATTTTCCACTGGTACTAAACAATAATCTACATCTTTTTGAGCAACAGCTTGTATAGCATCTTGTATTGTATTATACGCCACTAAATTCATTTTTTCTTTACGCAAATTAGCCATATAAATTGCAGCTTCTTCACTATTTGTTCCATGAGGTCCTAAAAAAGCTAATTTCTTCATGAAAAGCCTCCTTTCTTTTTTATCTAATTGATTTAAAAATAATAAAAGCCTCACCCTAATATAAGGGCGAGGCTGAATTCACGGTACCACCTTATTTATCTATAAAAATATAGATATCTCTCATCAAGTACGGGACTAATCCGATACTGTCCTTTTTGATAACGGTAAGGCTCCGGCTCCACCTACAATAAGTTCAGCGAGCAATTCCGAGGTGAACTTCAATAAATACTCTCATATCAAGTTTCCAGCATCCTTGACTCTCTGTCATGATTATATTTATCTACTTTTCCTCTTCATCATCTTTAGCGTGTTTACATAATATCATATAAAAAAATAAAATGCAATAGTTTTTATTGTAACTTTGTAATATTTAAATAAAATTATTATCAATATAATTTTTCAATTACACTATCATCTATTTTAAAACAATGCTCTTTTGCTGGAAATGTTTTCGCTTTTGTTTCTTCAATATAATCTTTAAAAGCCTTTGTCATTTCTTCACCAACATTTGCAAAGCGTTTCACAAATTTAGGCTTAAATCCGCCAAACATACCAAGCATATCTTGATATACTAAAATCTGACCATCGCAATCACTACCTGCACCAATGCCAATTGTCGGTATATTTATTTCTTCAGTGACAATTTTTGCCAATTTATCTGGAATACATTCCAATACTACAGCAAACGCACCTGCTTTTTCTACAGCTTTTGCTTCTTGAAGAATTCTTTTAGCAGCATCTTCACTTTTCCCTTGAACTTTAAAACCGCCAAAGGCATTAACAGATTGTGGTGTAAGCCCTATATGTGCCATAACAGGAATAGAAGCTTCGACAATTGCCTTTATCTGTGGACAAACACTTTCTCCACCTTCTAATTTTACTGCCTGACAATGACCTTCTTGCACTAAACGACCTGCATTTTTCACAGCATCATAAACAGATGTCTGATAAGACATAAATGGCATATCACCTACAACTAAAGCATTTTTTGCTCCTCTAGTAACAGCTTTTATATGGTGTATCATATCTTCCATAGTAACAGATAATGTATCTTCATAACCAAGCATAACCATGCCCAAGGAGTCACCTACTAAAATTCCATTAACTCCAGCTTCATCAATCAATTTTGCTGTAGAATAATCATATGCTGTAAGCATTGTAATTTTATCTTTGTTTTCCTTTTGCATTTTAAATGTTGATACTGTATTTTTCACTATCAAAAACCTCTTTCATTTCACTATAATTTTTTAATGAATTTTTACTTTGTGCAATTTCAATTAATTTTTGTGATAATAACTTATAAATTTCTTTTTCTTGATTTAAATTTTCTTGATTAAATGCATTTAAATGTTTTTTTATCGTAACTACATCATTTCTCTCTACTGGGCCAGTCAAAGCATCTTTGATATCAAAAGTAGCTAAATTAGCTACATTTCCCTGTAGTAATGGCAATAAAATATTTTTCGCCATCTTTTTATCTACACCACAACGATTTAATAAATCTATACTCGTGGCAAATAGAGCTGTAACTAAATTACTAGCCATTACTGCACTTGCATGATATAGTGCTTTCTTTTGCGTATCGATTTTTATGATGTCATTACCACATTTTTGAAAAATCTGCATCAAGCTATCTAAATGCTCACTATTACCTTCAATAGTAAATACAGCATTCGCTAAATTTTTATAAGCTTCATACCTATCATTTATTGCACAAAGTGGGTGGATAGAATATGCATATGCACCTTTATTTTGAGCATCAAAAAAAGCGGTCGAAGATATCGAACCGCTACAATGACAAATATTTTTATTTCTAATATCCAGATTTCTCATATAATCCCAAATTTGACTAATACTACTATCAGGCACTGTCAAAAATAAGGTATCACTGTCTTTTAAGATATTTTCAAGATTTATATATAATTTAGTACTGGTAAAATCTGCTGCTGATTTTGCTGATTTTAAAGATTTACTAAAATAACCTACAATCTCTACATCATTTTGACTGCAATTATTTTGTAAATATTTTCCTATGGAAAAGCCTACTTTCCCCGCACCAATAAATCCTATTTTCATTTTATCACCTCTTTTTCTTGGAAGTAATACAATGAAATCTCTGGTAAGGTCTTGTTCTTTCGATACAATCCTTTTTAATTAGATAAAAATAAAAGTTTGTGGTACAGTTTCGCTTCGAATACTATCCATCACATAATATATCATTTATTATCTATTTCGTATAGAGCTAAAATTTATTTTAATAAATCTTAAATTTTTTCAAAAAAACATTTGACAAATATAAATCAATCTGATATTATAATATACGCGGTTAAGACAACCGCAAACAAATGGCCTTGTAGCTCAGCTGGATTAGAGTGTTTGACTACGAATCAAAAGGTCGCAGGTTCGAGTCCTGCCAAGGTCACCATTTGTAATGGGTAGGTGCCCGAGTGGTTAAAGGGAACGGACTGTAAATCCGTCGCCGTAGGCTACGATGGTTCGAATCCATCCCTGCCCACCATTTTGTAAATTAAAGCTTCGATTTTATCGGAGCTTTTTTGTTTTTCATCATCATTTAAAACTAAAGCACTAATAGTTATTATACTTACTATTAGTGCTTTTATTTTTATAAAAAAAATTGTACCCTAACAAAACATTAGGGTACATAATATTATAATTTTATTAGAGGCTATTTTATTATTTATCAAGACAAATTCTTTCAGCAGCTAAATGTTTATCCAAAACTTCTTTATTATTAAATGGAGTCAATCTAAAGGATAATTTAAAGTCTTCAAATTTTGCACGATATTTATCCAATTGCCACTGACCGCAAGAATTTGTACCTAAAGCATTTTGTTTGTAATCTACATTAAATACAATGTAATCACGTTTTACTAAATCACAAGTATGTTTTGCATCATCTAAATCTTTATCTTCATACCAAGAAGCACTGAAATTAAAATCACCTTCAGTTGATGCTAAAAGACCCATACCTCTGTCATTTGTCATAGATACCCATTTACAACCCATATGGTTTCCATTTTCTTGAGGAATTACATAGTTTGTAAATAATCCATCTACAGTATTTGCATATAAACCCATTTGCGCTGCTTCTTTAGAATCTGCATAGTTTTCACCAGGTCCCATACCGAAATAGCGTACATGTTCCATAGATTTATCTAAGTGCATGCTTACACCAATTCTAGGTAACATATCTGGTGCTAAATCAACTCTACCAGAAGGAGTGCCTTCTACATCAATTAAGATATCGCCAGATGGGCATACTGTATATACATATTTTGTTTTGAAGTGCCATGCACTATTAGTTGTACTATTAATTGTATCTACTTCTACTTTTAAGATATTGCCTTCCATGTGATAATCAATATTCATCACTACTTCATGTTCAAGATGTAAGAAGTATACTTTTTTCAATTTATCAATGATTTCCATATCATTGCTGATAGGTGCTCTCCATAAAGTTAAGCGAGGACCTTTGCTCAATACTTGCATGCCATCACGAACGATATTCATTAAATTACCATTTACTAAGTTAAAGTCTAAAGAGAAGTTAGCGCCTTTTACATGTAAAGTAGTATGTTCTTTTTCAACATTTAAAATACCTTCTGGTCTTACCACGATACCTTCTTTATATAAAGGTAATTCAAATTGAGCAGTAGCAAGTTCATGACCGCTAGAAGCATAGCTTGTATCTTCTCTTAATTGATAAGAAATATTTACATAGTAATGAGCTCCTGGTTTTACTTTGATTGCAGATAAATCATATGGTAATGTAATGTCTTTATTTGCTCTAGCTTCAATAGAAGAAACAGGCATAAATCCAGTTTGAAGAATTACATCATCTTCCATAACTTTATAAACGAGGTTAAATCTATCTAAATTTGCAAAATCATAACGACTTAATAAGTTTATGATACCTTTTTGAATATCTACAGCAGTAGTTGTAATTGGTTCAATAACTTTTTTATATTCATATAAACCTGGAGATGGTGTTCTATCTGGCATGATTAAGCCATCGATACAGAAATCTTTATTGCTTGGGTCATCACCAAAATCTCCGCCATAGCGATAATATTTTTCTCCGCTTTCTGTGAAGGATTCAATACCATGGTCAAACCATTCCCAAACGAAACCACCTTGTAATTTATCATGAGCATATACTAAATCTTGATAATCTTTTAAGTTTCCTGGGCCATTACCCATTGCATGGCAATATTCGCAGTGAATATGTGGTTTTTTAGATTTTTCAATGATATCTTTCATGAGATATGGTTTCTTTGGATTTTCAATCCATGTGTACATTGTAGAATAAACATCCGCAGATTCTACATCAAAGTCTCCTTCATAATGAACTAATCTTGTAGGATCCATTTCATGTGCTACATCTGTCATTTTGCGGAAATTGCAACCAAAAGCAGATTCATTTCCTAAAGACCAGAAGATAATAGCAGGATGGTTTTTATCGCGTTCAATCATACGAGTCATTCTAGAAACATAAGCAAGTTCCCAAGAAGGATCATCTGTAATCCATTTATAATCACCAGTCAATTCAAAACCATGACATTCCAAATCTGTTTCAGCGATTAAATACATACCATATTCATCACATAAATCGTATAGATAATAAGAATTAGGATAATGAGATGTACGAATTGCATTGATATTGAATTGTTTCATTAAAATAATATCTTTTTCAATTTCTTCTCTAGATACTACACGACCATTTTGTGGGCTATAATCATGACGGTTTACACCTTTAAATTTAATAGCTACACCATTTACTAAGAAAGTTTCGCCATTTAATCTAATATTGCGGAAACCTACATTTTGAGGAATAACTTCTACAATTTAACCGTCATCTTCTACAGTCATAAATAATTTGTATAAATAAGGAGTTTCTGCTGTCCAATGATTTACATCAGCGATTACTTCATCAATACAAGCTTTGCCTTCTTTAGCTACTACAGTTTTTGTAAATACAGTATTTTCACCAGCATCTACTAATTCAAAAGTAACATTAACTTCTTTTGTTGTACGTAAGAAAGCTTCTACTTTGAAAATACCATTTTTATATTCATCATCCAAATCAGCAATTACTTTATAATCATTGATACCATCTTTAGGCACACCTATTAATTCTACATCGCGGAAAATTCCACTTTCCCACCACATATCTTGGTCTTCTAAATATGTGCCATCAGACCATTGATATACACGAACAGTTACATCATTTTCTTCGCCTACACGAATTAGATCTGTAATCTGAACCTCCCACGACTAAAGTCGCAGGGTTCTCGGTCAAGTATTCTAACGAATACAGTATCTCCGAGCTA
>ERZ860445.709-NODE-709-length-23051-cov-2.994608_pt1 | contig 23051 bp, 19 predicted proteins | sample MGYA00509977_ERZ860445 | MGnify/ENA primary metagenome ERZ860445 (study PRJEB30046, sample SAMN00715233) | human gut metagenome | study: EMG produced TPA metagenomics assembly of the A metagenome-wide association study of gut microbiota in type 2... | reverse complement strand
TTGCTGTTTTAGAATGTACAGGACTTTTTATTATGATGCCTGAACAACTATATTATAAAGCTGTATCGTATGATATGTTAGCAACATTCAATGAAGAAGAATTATCTGTAGCTGAAAATGTATATTTTGTTGGATATCCAGATAATAGATATGATAAGGCAAATAATTTACCATTGATACGAACTGGTATGATTGCTAGTAATCCTAAATATGACTATAATGGTAATCCAACATTTATAATTGATGCACAGGTGTTCCCAGGTTCAAGTGGTAGTCCGGTTTACATAGATTTGACATATGAAAATATGAAGAATGGACAAATAATTGTTGGTAAAAAAGATATAAAATTATTAGGCATTGTTTCTGCTACTATGATAAGGAATAATCAATTAAAATCGATAGAAACAAATACTCATTATTTAACAGAAGAAGTATTAGGATTAGGAATTGTTTATAAATCAACAGCAATAAAAGAATTAATAGATACTTTACCGATGAATAATTGAGAAAATGTTTAATTGTGAATTGGAGAGATAGTACACTAAATTGAAAATTGAGGATATTCGGCAAGATATAATTGAAAAAATGACGAGAAGGTATTAATTTCGTATCCAATAGCGATTTACTATGATTAAAGCGGCAAATAAAAGGTTAGGAGAAATGTAATAATATGAATTCAGTAAATTTATATATTTTATGTGAAGGAACAAAATTGGATAATTGGGTTGATTATCAGAAAGTATTGACAAATTCATATGAAAAAAAACAATTGAAAAATGCTGAAATTGATACATTGAAAAGATTTGTTAATGAACTTTTGAATTGGGGTATAGCCATAGAGGATTTAGATGGATTTTTTTATGGATTTTCTATTCCACAAATATCAAAAGAGTTTGATTTGTTAAAAATATTCGAAAATGATGTAGTTGTAAATATTGAATTAAAAAGTAATGATATAGCTTTGGACAAAATAGAGTATCAGCTGAGGAAAAATAGATATTATTTATCACATTTAAAGAAAAAAATTTATAGTTTTACTTATGTTAATTCTGGGGAGAATGGTAAGATATATTCATATGATGGAGACAAATTATTAGAAAGCAATATAGAAGAAATTGCTCAATTAATTTCTTTAAAAGGTACGTTTATTAAAGAAAATATTGAGAGCCTATTTAAGGCTAAGGATTATTTGATCTCTCCAATTAATACACCACAGCTTTTTGTCGAGGGAAATTATTATTTAACAGGTCAACAGGAAGAGATTAAGAATAAAATAATTAACGGAATAGATAATAGAGAACACAAAATATGGGGGATTCAAGGCAGTGCTGGAACTGGAAAAACATTGTTGCTCTATGATATTGCAAGAACATTAGGACAAATGATGAGGGTGTGTGTGATACATTCGGGCATTCTTTCTCAAGGACATATTGAATTAAATTCAATTTTACGAGAAGTTGACATAATTCCAGTTAAAGAATGTAATGAAAACTTGATTAGGCAATATGATTGCATTTTGATAGATGAGTCGCAAAGGTTATATCAAGTAGATTTTGATTGTATAGTTAAGGCATTTCAGGATTTGAATATTCATTGTATTTTTGGATACGACTATTATCAGGTTTTATCATATGCCGAAGAAAATAGAAATATTCCAGAACAATTAAATAGATTGAGCTTTTTTTGTGAAAATAAATTATCTGAAAAAATACGTACAAACAAGGAAGTTGCGTCATTTATTAAAAACGTGATTAATTTAGCACATCGACCCAAAAGATATATGGATTATAGCAATATAGAAGTTCTATATGCTTTTGACTATACAGTGGCAAAAAATATAATTGAACATTATGTCACAAATAAGGAATATAAATTTATATCGTATACGCCATCGAGAATAAAAAGTAATGATATAGATAAACTTTCTAATTATACAAATACACATCATATAATAGGACAGGAATTTGACAATGTGATTTTTAGTATGGATAATAATTTTAAATATACTGAAGATGGACATTTACAGGGAAGAATTCATCCAAATCCTGATTACATATTTTATAAACTTTGGTTTCAAGGAGTATCTAGAGCAAGGGAACGATTATGTATATTAATAATAGGGAATGAACCTTTGTTTAACAATATTTTACAAGTTAAGATGCAGTTTAGTGAGTAGATATACAACTGCTATTTTTGTAAATATTGTAAAGCAATATATTACTTGAATGTTATATCATTTGGTGCCTAGATTTTAATAGGAATTTTGATACCCATATGATACCTAAATTTTTGAAAATATAAAATAATTGTGATAAAAGGCGGAATAATAGCTATTAAAAGCTCTAGAAATCAAGCCTTCACAGGGATAATAAGTTCCTCTGCGGGGAGTTTGAATAACGGACAGAAATGCCGAAAGCCTGTATTTATGCGGGCTTCCGGCATTTGTTTTATCAAATGGCTCTAGTTTGGCTCTATTTGCGGGCGGGATAAGGGGTGCGAAAGCACTGATGGAGAAATAAAGGCATAATGGTAAGGAAAAAGTGATATATGCATCTTGGAAGCACAGGAATACTGAAAATTATAAGTTCAGCTGGAACAAAAAGTATGTTATGTACTGGAGAATTCCGGGGATCTGTGGGGAGTAATTGCGGGAAAAAAGGGAAAAGCGTATAATGCAAGAAAATAATGTTTTCACAGTGTAAAATAGAGGAGAGAACTATCATGCAGAAAATACTGATTGTAGAAGATGATACAAATATCAATAATCTGCTTAAGGAAGCATTATCCAAAGCAGGCTATTCCTGTGAGCAGGCGTTTTCCGGAACTGAGGCAAAGTTGCTTTTGAATATGCAGGAGCATAGCTATGCACTGGTGTTGCTGGATTTGATGTTGCCGGGAATTACAGGAGAAGCAGTTCTGGAGGAAATACGGAAAAAGGGAAATCTTCCGGTTATTGTTTTGACTGCGAAAGATAGCTTGGATGAAAAGGTAAAGGTTTTAACTAGTGGGGCTGATGATTATATAACGAAACCTTTTGAAATCAGAGAGGTACTGGCAAGAATTCAGGTACAGCTTCGTCATACAGAAGAAAAAGAAATAAAAGAATCTAACCTTTCGTTCAGAGAGATGGTATTGAACAAAGCTACTTTTCAGGTCAGCATTGGTGGAAAAATACTTCCTAAGATAACAAGACAGGAGTTTGCGATTTTAGAATTACTGCTTAGAAATCCGAAGCAGGTTTTCAGTAAAGAGGACATTTTTGAATATGCGTGGGACGAACCATATATGGGTGAAACAAAAACTCTGGATGTACATATAAGCAATATTCGCAAAAAGATAAAAACAGTTACATCTGAGGAATATATTGAAACAGTCTGGGGAATCGGTTATCGTCTTCATCTATAATCTTTACTCTTTTTTTACTATTTATTTGCGTTTGATTAGGATTATTCCTTTATGATAAATGCAGATAAGAAAAAGGAGATGAAAAACTTGAGCGAAATGTTATTGGAAACAAGAAATTTGACTAAGCAATATGGACACCATAAAGCTGTGGACAGTGTCAATATGCATATTAAAAAAGGTGCTATTTATGGTTTTATCGGTCGGAATGGAGCTGGAAAGACAACTTGTCTGAAGATGATCAGTGGACTTTCCAAGCCAACTTGTGGAGAAATCGAGATGTTCGGATACAAGGGAAAGGATTTGCAAAAAGTTCGATCACGGATAGGATGTCTGATTGAGGCACCGGGACTTTATGGAAATATGACTGCATATGAAAATCTGAATATCAAATGCAAGCTGTTTGGAATAAAGAAAAAAAGTTATATTGAAGAAATATTGAGAATTATCGGTCTGGAGGATGTGGGAAAGAAAAAAACAAAACATTTTTCACTTGGAATGAAACAGCGTTTGGGAATTGGTCTTGCTTTGGTTGGAGAACCAGATTTATTAGTTCTTGATGAGCCAATCAATGGATTGGATCCACAGGGTATTGCAGAGATCCGGGATACGATTCAGAGACTTCAGAAAGAGAAGAATATGACAATATGCATTTCCAGTCATATTCTTGAGGAATTATCGAAGATTGCTACTGATTATGGAATTATTCATAATGGAAGTTTATTACAGGAAATTACAAGAGAAGAATTAATAAGAAGATGCAGTGAACGGATAGAGTTGACATTGGATCATCCGAAACAGGCGATTCCGGTGATGGATTCTATGGGATTTACCAACTATCAGGTAACAGATAAAGAGCATATTCATATTTTTGAACGATTGAATGAAAGTGCAGCGTTGAATATGGAACTTGCAAAGTCAGGAATTCCGGTAAAAGGGATTTCCATAACCAGTGAAGAACTGGAAACTTATTTTCTGAATCTGACGGGAGGTGCGGATCATGCTTAATATAATAAAAATGGATTTATACCGGATGCTTAAAACCAAAAGTATGTATGTAATCTGGATCGTACTGGCAGCAATATTATTGATTACAACATCTTTATGCAAGACAGATTATGAGCTTTTGACTGAAAAGGATGCCATGAAACAGGAGCAGGTTACTGAACCTACTGTGGATAATATTAATGTGGGAATGATGGTAACGCTGCCTACGGAGCCGGGAGAAAAGGTGACGGTATATGATATCTTTTTTGCCAATTCCCAAGGAAAATTGTATGCACTGCTTTTGGTGATTTTTACTGTTCTGTTTTCAACAGCGGATATCAGTAGCGGATATATTAAGAATATAGGAGGTCAGGTTAGAAATAGAGGAACTCTGATTTTTTCCAGGGCAATTGCCTTGGCTGTCTTTACGGTACTGACAATGGCAGGTGCATTCTTATTTCAGGCAGCGGCGAATGGTATTTTTTTCGGAGAATTGGAATGGGGAAATACAAAGGCAATTTTATCTTATTTTGTGACTGAACTGGCTCTTCATTATGCACTTGTGCTGATTTGTATGGCGATTGCAATTATTTTGAAAAATAATGTAATCAGCATGGTCATTGCTGTCTGTCTTAGCATGAATGTAATGACCATTGTGTATGGGGTGATCAATAGTGCTATTCAAAAAATAGGAATTCAGAATTTCCAGATTTATAAGTATACGATAACAGGAAAATTATCACTGCTTCCTATGAATCCGAGTGGAAATGAGTGTTTGGCGGCATTTGGTGTGGCAATAGTGTTCATCGTTATGATGATATCAGTAAGCAGCGTTGCTTTTCAAAAGAGGGATATTTAACGGATGTATATCGTAATTGGGATATTAGCAGGAATTATTATCTTACAATTTATTATTATGTGGAAATACCAGCGGCAGGTGAAAGACATCTGCCGCCAATTGGCGTTTTTGATGAAACATGACAGTAACATGTTGATTAATCGTGAATTTGATATGGGAGGAATAGGAACGCTTTCAGACAGGTTGAATGAACTTCTGGAACTGCGGAGAAAAGAGAAGCAGCAGTATCAAGAGAAAGAAACTCTGATTGCGGATACTTATACAAATCTTTCTCATGATATTCGAACCCCATTGACATCTCTGGATGGATATTTCCAGCTTATGGAAGAATGTGAAAATGTGGAGGATCAGAAACGTTATCTAGGCATTATCCACGAAAGAATTCATAGTCTGAATGAAATGCTGGAAGAACTTTTTACATTTACAAAGTTAAAAAACGAATCTTATAATTTGGAATTGACGCCTTGCTGTACTAACCGGATAATGAAAGAAACTGTTTTTTCATACTATGATGACTGGGTAAGAATGGAAATTCAGCCTGATATTCAGATTACGGAAGAACAGTTGTATATACATGGAAACAGGCAAGGGCTTCGCCGTGTTATCCAAAATGTAATAAAAAATGGGCTGGATCATGGAGAAAAGAAAATTAGTATTGAGTTGGAGCGTAATCAAAATCAGGCAGTGCTTAGAATTAGCAATCAGGTTACATATCCGGAACAGATTAATATAGATCATGTGTTTGAGAGATTTTACAAAGCAGATGCTGCCAGAAGTAAAACATCTACTGGATTGGGACTATCTATTGCAAGGGAGTTGGTAAGTCGGATGAATGGAGAGATTGAAGCAAAGATAGAGAAAGAAGAGTTTATTGTTGAAATGAGATTTCCGCTTGTGGCAGACGAAATGGGAAATATCCTTTTATCTGTTACTGTCGAGTAATTGTTGGCACTATTTTCATACAGATTATTCAGATTGATATGATATCTGTCACACAAACGGTGAGCCTTTGTTCAATTTGTTTTCAATATATATTCGGTCTTCAAAAATAAGATATTTCAGGTTACCTGTGATATGACTATCGCTCCTTTTAACAGCAGTAGAAGGAGCAATAGTCATATCACTTTTGTGTGCAAGAGTAAATATCAATTGTATAAAAGTAAATGCTATTCTTCTAAGAAAATGCAATTTAAAAAGTCATTTTGGGCATCAGAGAATAGGCAAAGAATTTGTGGAGGAAAATCTATAGATGTGGTAGAATAAAGAAAAACAAATCAAAAAATTGTAGATTGATGAAGGCAGGAATCTGTTTAATTGATGTAGAGTATGATCAGTTTGTATATCACTAAGACGCACAGTTGTAAATTGGCAGAAGAGATAACGATTTAGATAAGGATAAATATTGGATTGTACAGAAAAAAATTTGAGGATAATTGTTTGAGTGTAGCCGCGGATAAAAAATATTTCTATGCTTTGAAAAGATTATAAAGTTGATTCTAAGGTGTGTAATTCTTTGTTAATACAGATTTAAATTGAAAAAATATCTTTTATAAAGAGGAGGTTTGAAAATATGAGCGATATAAAAAATATTTTTGTTTCGCATTATCATACGGATGCGGAAAGAATAGAAGATTTAAAGTCATTGCTTGGTACACATGGTATGACAATGAAAGATAGCTCAATCTATGAAAATAAAAATCCTAATAATGCTCATAATGAAGAATATATAAAATCCATTATTCGACCACAAATTGATTGGGCGGGGACAATGGTTGTACTGATAGGTAAGGATACGAGTAAAAGTGAGTATGTAAATTGGGAAATAGAACATGCTGCAAGAAAAGGGAAACGTATAGTGGGTGTTTATTTACCAGGAGAAAGTGATAGTGAACTTCCAGAAGCATTGAATAAATATGGGGATTCACTTCAAAAATGGAACGGAGAAAGTATTATTTCGGGGATTAATGGAGATAACACATGGAACGGACCTAGCAGGAATTGGGGGACAACAAGGGTAACTTGTTAGAATGGTGGTATGAGTAGATGTATTTATATTCATATGTAATTACAAGAGATTATGGCTTTGCTCCGAATCCTTTCTGGAATATTTGCTCATTGGCAACATGTAAACCACAAATTCGGGAACGAGCCTTAATGGGAGACTGGGTTGCAGGATTTGGAGGAGCAAACACGGCAATATCACATAAAATGGTTTTTTTAATGAGAGTCGATGAAATATGTACATTTGATGAGTATTGGGAAGATCCGAGATTTTTGGTGAAGAGACCACGCTTTGATGGAAATTATCAACAGTGTTATGGTGATAATATCTATCACCATATCGGCAATGAATGGATGCAAGAAAATTCGCATCATAGTTATGTAGATGGAATAAATCAAAATAATCTATTACATGATACAAGAATAGACAGAGTATTATTATCATTTTACTATTGGTATTTTGGGGAGAATGCCATAGAACTTCCGGAAGAATTTGCTGAAGCAATTGCTGCTGGAAGACCATATAAAAAATTGCCAGATAATATATGTGCCAATATTGTTGATTGGGTTGGATGCCATTACGAAATGGGACAGCAAGGCTTGCCATATAAATGGAACAAATCGGGTCAATTTGTTAGATTTGAAGGTGAAAGAAAATGATAATAAATACAAAAAGAGATGGATTAAAAAAGACAAAAGTATATGATACATACTGGCAGTTTGCATGCGAACGTCAAAATATTTTTATGCGTAAGTTGATGGGGAGTAAATGTAATCTTACGAATGATATGATTTTGAGAGAATATAAATTTACAAATGCTTATAGAGCAAGCGATAGGGTAAGTCAATATTTGATAAGAAATGTCATTTATCAAAGTGGGTATACGGAGGAAGATACCATATTTCGCATTTTACTTTTTAAAACATTTAACAACATAGAAACATGGGAAAAATTAGAGCATAATTTTGGGATCCTTAATTACAGAAATTTTGATATCGAGCAATATGGGAAAGTATTAAATGATTATTATGATAAGGGAGAAAAATTATATTCGGGTGCATACATAATGGCGTCTGGGAAGACGACCTTTGGGCAAGAACGTAAGTTTATGAATCATTTAATGCTAATAGATTATATGATGAAAAATCATATAACAAAAAAGGTTATTCAATGTCGAAAGCTAGAAGAACTTTATAATACGTTATTGTCATATCCAACTATAGGTACTTTTTTGGCATATCAATATGCTATTGATATTAACTATTCGGAATTGGTGAATTTTAATGAAATGGAATTTGTAATTGCTGGTCCTGGAGCGAAAGCCGGAATACGAAAATGTTTTAGCAATTCGGAAGAATATTCACAAGAGTATATTATTAGATATATGTGCGAATATCAAAAGGAAGAATTTAGACGATTAGGATTAAATTTTGTGACTCTTTGGGGGCGAGAACTTCAGCTTATTGACTGTCAAAATATTTTTTGTGAAACAGATAAATATTCTCGTGTTAAGTATCCGGATATTTTAGACTGTAGCGGACGAACGAGAATTAAGCAGAAATATAGGATGAAAGAAGATAAAATAGAATACTTTTATCCGCCTAAATGGGGGATAAATGATAAAATAGGGAAAATTTATGGGAATAAATGAGTGTGCTTTTGGCAGAACTGCAGATGAAGTATATTGTGATATATATCAAAAACTTGAGAAGTTTGGACAAGTTGCTTTTGGGCGGAATGGACAAACTAAAGAATTAACACATGTATGTATGTCTATAGCTGATCCAACGCAACGTTGGGTAGAGAGGCGGAAACCGGCGGTAAGTCCTGCTTTTGCTATTGCTGAATTAGTTATGATTATGAATGGCAGTGATGAAGCAATCCTGTTAAATGCATGGAATCCCGCACTTCCGAAATATCAGGGAAAATATGACCGGTATCCAGGAGCATATGGGAAACGACTGAGGTATTCTTTTGGGTTTGATCAGATAAACAGAGCTTATGATGCCTTGAAAAATAATCCAGAATCAAGGCAAGTGGTAATGGAGATTTGGAAACCAGACATAGATCTTCCACAAAGTAAGGGTAGACCAAATAATGATGATATACCATGCAATATTTGCTCATTGCTAAAAATTAGAGATGGAAAATTGTTATGGACTCAGATTATGCGTAGTAATGATATAGTATTTGGCTTACCATATAATTTTTTGCAATTTACATTTTTACAAGAAATCATTGCTGGATGGTTAAATGTTGGAGTTGGCGAGTATATGCATATTAGTGATAGTTTGCATATGTATGTTAACAATAAATGTTGCATTGATCTTGGGAAAAATGTCCATTTGAATACAGAACATCTGAAATTAGAAAAGAAAGAATCAGAAAATATATTTGGAGAACTATTGATTCGCATGAAGGAACTTTCTCAAAATGAATGTACAAGTGGTTATATTAAAAGTATTATTAGAAGTAAATACTTGCCAGAAGCATATCAAAATATGCTAATACTTCTGTGTGAATATATTGCGTATCGCCACAATATGGATGACGAGGTAATTCACTGTTGTGAGCAAAATATCTCTAATACTTTATATCGAGATTTGATGAAAGAATGGATGAATAAAGAAGAAAGAAATAGACAGTGAAGTATTTTGAATCATTTCGAAAATTATAGGGAGGTGAAGATAAGTGAATATAATCGATATAGAACTAGATGGTTGGAGTACAATTGTGTTCAAATTTAATTGGCTGGCCGTTGTGTTTACACTGGTTTTAGTATTGGGAATTTCATTTTTGATGAAGCAATGTTTTAACTATGTTAGTAAAAAATCAGTTACAATAGATGAAGTCAATTTGGGAATAGGAAATAGTAGCGTAAAGTTTTCATATAGTAAGAAAGATCAGGAAATAGCTTATAAAATATGGGTGGAATTAAGTACGAGAAAAATCGGATTGCGTTTTGATAAAGAGAATGATGTAATCAAAGAAGTATATGATTCGTGGTATAAGTTCTTTGAAACAGCAAGAGAATTATTAAAAGATATTCCTGGAAATCGGATTCCGTATTCTGGTGATTTGATTGAACTTACTGAAAAAGTTTTGAATATAGGGCTTCGTCCGCATTTGACAAAATGGCAAGCTAAATATCGAAGGTGGTATGAGGAAGAATTGAAAAGAGATAGCGGAACACCTCAGGATATCCAGAAGAAATATCCTGAATATGGTGCACTTGTAGAGGATTTAATAGAAACTAATGAAAAAATGATTGAATATAAAAAATTGATGAAGAGAATAGCCTTTGGTAGTGAATGTAATGATGAGCATTAATACATTATAAGAAAATGGTATGCTGGGGTAACTAAACATGTTTTTATCAATGATATACAAGATATTGAGGAAGGGGGTATATATAAAATTGCTTGAAGGTAAAGGTGATTTCGATTTTGGTTGTAAGAATTTAGCACTATTATAAAGAGAAAGAATAGATTCTTTTTTATAGATTGTGTGTAATGAAATAAGCAGAAGCTTGAATCGAAAATGGAGAAATATTACTATGGAGAAATCATACATTAAATCGTTATAGTCCATTTGAAGATAGTGTCGCTTATTGTGTGATAGAAGGATATAGTTCAGATATTTGTGATAGCGTAATTATAAATTATCAGTATTCTAAATTGGGTTCAGTGGTAAATTAATTCCAGCTTTCTGAAAATGATTATTTAAGAATAAAAATGTGCTTGATATAGAGAGTGAATAATAGTGAATTTTTTATGAAGGAGGAAGGTATGGAACCATTATCTGTCGTATTGGTATGGAATGAAACTGATCAGACAAGTGTTGAAAAATATATACAATATACTACAAAAATGTTATCTCGCGATATAAATAGACCATTTTCACGCACAATTAATCTGCCTATTTTTTATTATTCAAATTCTGAAGGAAATGAAGTTCCTATGTTGCCTAAGTTAAAATCAGAGAAAATTTTGATATATGTCTTTATTGGTATTAATAGTGCTTCGTCTGATAAATGGGGAGATTATGTTGAATCCCTATATGATATTGAGAACGCAAAAATTGTCCCGATTGCATTAGATAAATATGCTTATAAAGTGAGTGATAAAGTTCAAAATTATAATTTTATTAGGGAATATGAATTAACTGTTTGTAAGGAACAACAATTGTTTATTTCGATGGCGCATGAAATATATCGTTATGGATTTAATGAAAAAAAGGAAATTATTAGCACGACTAGTGCGTTGAAAATTTTCTTGAGTCATGCAAAAGAATGGAAAAATGGGCTAAATATAGCAAAGCAATTGAAAGAATTGATAGACGATTCGGCTATGAGTCGTTTTTTTGATTCGAATGATATTGCGCCAGGTTATAGATTTGATGACGAGATAATTAATAATATAAAAGAATCATCGGTTATAATAATTAATTCAGATATTTATTCTTCAAGATATTGGTGCCAGCGAGAAATTCAAGCTGCAAAAGAATTTGAAAGACCAATAATAGAAATTGATTTGATCGATAAAGCAATGGATAGGAAGTTTCCGTTTGCGGGTAATGTACCAGTTGTAAGAGTGGATATTATTGATGACAAGGTTGAAGAGGGTGATTTATATAGAATTCTTGAAAATATTATGATAGAAACTATTAGATTTAATTATGTAGATAAAAAATTGGAATTATTGAAACTAGAAATACCTGGAAGAGTAAAAAAAATGTGTAGACCACCTGAAATGATAGACATGCCTAAGCTTATAAAGAAAGGTGAAGATATAGAATTAAAATATGATAAAATCATTTATCCGGATCCACCTATTTATTCTGAAGAAATAGAATTTTTAAAAAAATTGGGCATAGAAATATACACACCTATAGAATATGGAAAGGACAAGTTGTTTGGCAAAAAGGTAGGAATTTCAATATCAGACCCAGAAATAAATGAATTAAAAAGTAGTGGACAAAATAAAGTACATTTATCAAAATTGTCACAATATGTGGCAAATTATGTACTTGGTAGAGGAGCAACGCTTATATATGGTGGCGATTTGCGAAAGAATGGGTATACAGAGCAATTGTTGCAGGAAGCGCAGGTATTGAAAGACAGATTGAAAACTCGGGATATTTATTTGAAAAATTATCTTGCGTGGCCTATTTATTTAGCTGATACATTAGAGGTAAAGAAATGGAAAGCACAGTATCGAGGATTGTTGGAAATGAAAGAGATTCCAATTGATGAAACAGTGTCTGACCTTGTTCAAACAGACAAACAGTTTTTGGCTCCTGATACAGTAGATAATTGGTATGTATGGAGTAAATCTTTGTCGAAAATGCGTTATGAAATGATTAAGAATTGTGATGCACGTATATGCGCTGGTGGGAGAAAAGTTGGATATAAGGGAAAAATGCCTGGTGTGTTAGAAGAAATTCTAATTGCATCTGAGTTAGGATGTCCGTTATATTTGCTTGGTGGTTTTGGAGGTGTTGTGCGTGATGTATGTGAACTATTACAAGATAACAAATGTTCCGATTCATTAACAGAGCAGTGGCAATCTTCATGTAATAAAGGATATAGAGAATTATTGCAAAGGTATAAAGAACAAGGCGAGGAAGTTGATTATTTGGAACTACAAAATAAATTGAGATGTATTAATTTCAATAATGGCTTAACACAAGAAGAAAATGAGATATTATTTAATACAGTATATGTGGATGAGGCTATACAATTGATTTTAAAAGGATTACAATCAATATAGAATATTATTTATAGAAAGCGGGTATAAATTATGACACACAAAGTATTTGTTAGTTATCATCATTCAAATGATCAAAAAAAAGCTGAGTATTTAAGAACAACATATGGAGATAATAATACACTTCTTGATCGTTCGTTAGATGAGTCGTATGAAAACATGACAGACGATGAAATATTGGCAGCAATTAGGCAGGAGCATTTAAAAGATTCAACAGTTACCATAGTGTTAATTGGGAGCGAAACCGCGAATAGAAAGTGGATAGATTGGGAAATTTATTCTTCATTGCGTCCGTATGGCTCTCGAAGTCGGAACGGATTGTTGGGAATATATTTACCAACTGCTGGTGAAACACCAGCAAGATTGCAGGATAATATCGATTCCGGATATGCAGTAACAATGGAATGGAAAAATATATCATGGCAGTTGGAGAGCAAAATTGATGAAGCATTCAATAATAGAGGAAAAAGTGATTTAGTGCGAAATTCGAGGAAAAGGAGAGAGAGAAACAGTTAAATATTTATGACAAAATATTGAGTATAATGTATATGGTAAACCAGAAAGCCACCAGATAGAACTCATGATGAGTAAAAAAATTCGGTGGCAAAGTACAAGTTTATAAGAGGTGAATAAAAAAATCGTGGCTACATTTTGGCTACAATAATATTACGAACGAAGTGGATTGTGCGGATAAATCATCATAAAACACACAAAAACCGCACTCATATTACACTTTGATCGCAATCGTACGATTGTAAAAGACGAGTTTGAATAATCCACACAATCATAAGAACCCAGTATTTATGCGGGTTACAAGCAAATTTGCGGGAGTGTAAAATAAAGTGTGTAAGTTGAGAAAATAAAATTTCAAAGCTTACGCACTTTGTTTTACACTCCCCAACTTCCAATTTTCATTTTTTCAAATTGCTCATAAAGCCAGAAATTGCAGATATGAGCCAACCCAATCCAATAACAATTAAAGCAATTTTCCATCCTATACCATTATCAAATACAAAGATATGGTCCTATGTCAAGATTTAGTACAAGTTAAAATGAGAAATTTCTCCCCATTTTAACCTGCCAGAAGCTCAGCCTCAGTGTGCGTTCTTTCATACACTCGTTCGAATTCGTTTGGCGACATATAGTTGCAATGGCTATGAATTCGTTTCGTATTGTAGAAAGCTTCCAGATATTCAAAAATCAACTGGTATGCCTGCTTATAGTCGCGAATTTTAAAGCGATTGAGCCATTCACGTTTGATAATAGAATGAAAGGATTCAATGCATGCATTATCCCACGGAAAAGCTTTCTTCGAATAACTGCGCTGCATAGTTTCGGTTGCTTTTTTATATTCCTTTGCAACATATTGGCTGCCACGATCCGAATGGATAATTAATGGTTGATCGATATTTCGGCGAGCTTTGGCTTTGTTTATAGTATCAATCACGCAAGATACTTCCAGTGTTTCTGAAAGCGTCCAGGCTATGATTTTTCTGGAAAATAAATCCATAATACTGGTCAGATAGACAAATCCGTCTATTGTCCAGATGTAAGTGATATCCGAACACCAGACGGTGTTCGGGCGGTCAGGATTAAACTGCTCATCAAGGATATTTTGTAATTCAGTGCTGAAATCAGAATCTTTTGTGGTGATCGTCCATGGTTTGCTCCACTGAGCACGGATTCCCATTTGGCGCATATATGTACCAACGGTTCTTTCCGAAATGACTTCACCGGTTTTTCGCAGTTCTACAGTGATTTTCGGAGCACCGTAGTTCTGCTTGGAATCATCATAAATATCCTGTATTTTTGCTTTTACAGCTTTACGACGTTTTTCTGTATCAGAAGGTACGTGGTGGAGCCATGCAAGATATCCTGAGCGAGAGACACCTAAAAATTTCAACATTCCGGAGACGGAAACCCGGCGTCCAGCATTTTTGGCAACTTCCGTCTTCTCAGATACTTTGAGATAAATGACTTCTGTCATTTTTCCAGAATGTTGATTGCTTTTTTTAATACATCAGGAGCATCTTGGGCATCACGTAATTCACGTCTGAGACGGGCAATTTCCTTCTGCTCATCAGATGCATAATTACCAGAACCACGAACAGGAATATCACCTGATTCCCGGAAGTCTTTCAGCCACTTTGTTAGTGTGCTGTATCCGATGCCAAGATTTTCAGCACATCCACGTACACCAATATCTTTATGATCTTGATAATACTGGATTGCATCAAGTTTAAATTGTTTGTCATGTTGCGTTGCCATATGAAATCCTCCTTCAGCATATATCTATTGTACCATGCTTATGTGTATTTGGAATTTCTCATTTTGGCTTGTACTATTTATATTCTAGCACCACTGCTTGCATCCAAAAGCTTTGTTGTCATTGGCTTTGTAAGATGCTTTCTGCTCACACATTCCCTCACCATAAGGTTTCCATCTGATTTTGTTATAACAAAATCAGATGTATATGCCCCTTCTTCCAATCCTTGCAATAATACATTGACTTGGAACAACTTCACCTCTTCTGCTTCCGACAATAGATTTGCATAGGCATATTGAATTGCATCATAAGTTTTGCAAACATCACCACACTTATTCACATACCTCTTTGTACATTTTGCTCCTTTGTAATTCTTTTTCCTCATAAATACCACCTTTCTTTCCAAGGAATACAAGAGTAGGAAAATGCCAAAAATGTGAATCCTTGGAAGCCTTGATTTTAGGACATCCCCAAAAACGGATTTTGCCAAAAATGAAATCTCCATATATTCAGGCAACCCTCTTTATCCTCAAAAGGCAAAATCCTTTATCCTCACCTATTTTCTCTTTCAAGGCATTTTAGGACTTCCTTCAAGGTCTTGGCTTGCTATCTATTTCTTCTCTCTTATCTCTCGATATTCCTCTATTTTCAAGGCTTTCTCCATGGTTTTAAGTAAAAGAAAAAGACCTCATAGAACGGTTTTTCCGCTCTACAAGGTCTTTATTTTCTCGTTATTTTATTCATTCCCTAGGCTAAAGATTTTTGCCCCTTGAGGATAAAGGGCGTTGCCTTGGGATATGGAGAATTTGACCTTGTATGGGTATTATAACGCTGCTTTTTCATGTTGTCAGCAAATATTCCAAGACATTATCAGCTCGTTCAAAATATTTCTTTCATATACTAAAATATCTACTATACTGTAATATGATATAGCTTCATTTTTCAAGCTTTGTTTCGAAAAAACATTACTCATAATCATAAATACAATACATATTAAAGTCATAAAAATAAGTTCTATTGTCGAAAAAAACTGTCCATTTGCTAAAGTTGTATCGATTTTTCCTAATATATAACCCCCAAATACAGATATAATAAGTTGCATCCACTCTTTTCCAATTATTCTAGCACTATTAATTGCTGGATTATTTATGGCATCAATTCTTTTTTCTATATATGCTTTTCTTTTTATAAAATCAGCTTTTTTCAAATTATGATACAAAAATCCATCATTTTTATTAAAACTGTTCTTAAAATAAAAATTGTCTATTACCTTCATTGCATTTTCAAATTGTGCTTCATGTTTTTCCAAATTTTCTTTCAATTCATTTTCAGTAATCTTTTTCCCTGTTTCAATAAGAGCTCCTACCTTATTTGCATTATCATACTTCTCTACTTGGTTCAAGACTTTATCAATACATTCAAATTCTTCTGATAAAAATTCTTTCTTTATATATTCCTTTTTCTTTTCAACTATTCCCTGTTTTCGTTCTCTTCTATAAGTTATAAATGGAATTCCAAATATATACATAATAGACAAGCCGCCGAAAATAAATAACAGATTTAAATTATCACCCGTAATCAGATAACCGATTAACATAAGTATTGTTAAGCCTACCAAAAACTTCTCATACTCTTTTTCTTTCGAATATTGTTTCTTCACATAACACAAATAATCTATCATAAGTACCTCCATTTAGTCGCATGCAATAATATATCTATATAAATCAGCAACATCTATTTATCACTTAATCTATATCTGATTAAAAATATTCTAATATCCAGAAATAGGGAAAGCAACCTCAAATGCCTGCTGCATCTCTGCAACACTATGATATCTTTCATCTAAATTGGATGATATACCTTTCAGTACAAAATCCTTTACTTTTTGATTTTTAATATTTTCCAAATTATATCTTCCTGTCATCACATAATAGATAAGTCTTGTAAGCGCAAAAGTTTCATACTCCATATTGTAGTTTCCAAACCCTACAATTTGAAGGTTACTGTCATTTAGTGAACCCTTTATTTCACTACCGAAACTTGTCAAATCACTTTGTTTCATCTTAACTAAACCAAAATCAGAAATTTTTACTATCGTCAAATCATTTTCGTAGTGTTGTAACAGCACATTTGTAAAACTAATATCTCTATGTAGATACCCTTTTGAATGAATATAAGAGAATCCTTTGAAAATCTGCATCGCAATTCCTCGTCGTCTTTTTATTGTTAAGGTACTGTTATTTCTTTCTATGAATTTTTTTAGTGTCTCATCCGCATATTCCATATAATATTCATTTTTTTCTTCATCATATCTATGAACCTCCAATACATATGGCGATTTCAATTCATTCATGACATCAAATTCCCTTTTAAATCTCTCCAATTCTTTATCATTAAGGTCATTTTTTGCCCTTTTTAAAACGAAATATTTATTGTAAAATTCATCTCTATATCTAAAAACTTTTGCATAGGAACCTTCGCCTATCATTTTAAGCTCAAAATTATTGTCATTATTTATTGAAGGAACAGTTATTATTTCTGACATATAAAAAATAGGGTCATACTCTATTATATTAAATTTCGGCAAATCATCAGGTATTTCACTTCCACCACTTTCTTGCAAAAAACCATTGCAAAATTTCAACATATTATCATACTTTTCTTCTAATTTGAAAGCTAAAGGCGTAGACTTAAGTACATATTCCATATCTTCATACAATTTAATCATTCTTAACAGTTCTCTGCTTTCAGTAGCATTATAATGTCCATTACTATTCTTTTTGGATTGCATAAAACTAAGCAAGCCATTAATACTTTGATGCATAACCGCAAAGAGATGTTTTAAATACGTATTGCTTATATTTTTATATAGTTCCTCTGTTCTTAATACACCTTCCACTTGATTTTCTTCATATTTAGTTCTTAAGAAATAATCAATATCCATAAATATCTCCTCCTTTGCAATTTTTAGCTAACCCAAAATAAACTTTACAAATAAACAACATAATCTACATGACATATTTTTAAGCAACCATTTATCATCTCATTTCTAATATAAATTAGTCATGCAAAAACATCGTCACTTAAAAATTCATTATTATCGACATTTTATGAATTAAATATGTCGTCTTTTTATCAGCATCTCCACTCGCTACTTCATACTTCTCTTCTATTCATCCTGCTCATATTCATAATTTTTTTCAAATTCTTCTGCTTGTATATCAAAATACTCATTCATCTGGATTTCTTGCAATAAATGATTATATCTTATAATATCCAATTCATCATCTGAGTTTTCTATAAGCTCTTTCAACACATCTTTTGCAACTTCTTCTCCTGGTCCTCTTGATATTCTCAAAAGTATATTCCACAATTTTTCAATATCTCCATATTTATCAATAAACATATAAAAGATACTGTTAATAATGGCACTATAACTTTCTTTATCTATTTTCTCTTTACTCTTAATTAACTTTTCATATTTAAGCAATTGTTCATCATAGCTTTGCATTGCCATTTCACTTGTAACAAAATTTTTCCTATTATACAAATTTATTGTATTAACAAATTTTATTGTAAGTGGGTCGCATGAAAAAGAATTGTCATAATCCTGATAAGCCCAGTATTCTTCATCAAACTGTTCAGGCTCTTGTAAACCATCGCATCTCATCAGTTTTCGAGCTATCTCTAATAGCTTTGTTATATACATAACAGCTAATCCATTTTTTTGCATTACATCAAATAGTGTTATAACTGCCTTTTGGGAATAAAAATATGTTAAATCTTCTTGGTCAATTTTAGATTTTATCTTTTCAATCAAACTTCTTGCTTCAAAGTGACTTAATCTATAAATGTTTTCCAATTGCATTGTATCCGACGTAATTTCAAATGCACTTCCCTCTATTTCTTCTCTTTTACTTTGCTGTTGAAATATAATAGTAGGATTATTTCCATATACTTTTTTAATCACAGTATCACTTTTTAATATCTTAACCAAATTAGCAATTTGCTGCCCTAATTGCTCCTTATTTCTATAGAAAATTACAGTTTTCAAATTTTCATGGTTAATAAATTCTCTTAATACATCACCGTCTGTAACATCCAACGAATGACCAAAAATATATAATGTATTTTCTTCTTTTCTTCCTGCTTTTACATCTTCATCAATTTGTTGCAGCCACTTTTTATATTCATTTCCTGCCTTTTTATATATTCTCTGATAATACTTTTTAAAAGCGATAAACTTTACTTCATCACTTCTTCTGTCCTCTGAAAGATATTCATCAATTCCTAATACCATATTATTGCACTCTGCATTTTGTTGAATACAATTTTCAATTTCTTCTTTCGAGGCATCAGTTTTACCAGAAAAAAAATGAATGTTATTAGTTGCCATGCCATGTGCAAAAGAATACTCAATTTCTTTTCTGTTACAGGCATACAATTTTCTATATGTATCAGAATAATTAAAACTAAATACTTTACTAGGATGTACTTTTTCAATATCTGGATTGTAATATTTAAGTTCTTTATTTCCAACATAATCCCAAATATATATCTCTAATGCACCTATTAACTTATTTAAGTCACATAATAACTTAGGAATATATGCTTTTACATTTTCTGCCTTCAATTCACTCTGATTTATAATATTAGCTAGTCTATTTTTATAATATTTTTCCAAATTTTCATTTTTGCTTTCCCCTGTTTCAATACTTTCATAATATTTTATCAATCCATCCATAGCTTGAATCACGGATGATATTTCACTTTCAAAGTCAATCCAGTTTTGCTTATTTGCCAAATGCTTCTTATATACTTTCCCAAAATAATTAATCCATACATTATTTTCCGTAAAAGTATGTAATGCTACAACTCTATCTTCACATTCAGGATTCTCAAAAATCATTTTCAAATAATCATCTTTTATATCATATAACCTTTGGGGTACACTATTTGCCGATGAATATGCATATTTAAATCTTGTGACAAATTCCAGAAACTGTGTATATTTAGTTGGTAATTCATGTTCCAAATCAAATCCATTCCCAATCATTAGTATCTTCATTTGAAATTATCTCCTTTATTTTGAGTTTCTAAATAAACTGGTAATCTTATTACTCCATTATTTATCAACAACAAAAACCTCTCCTAGTAATAATTTTATTATATCATAGAAGCTTTCTTAATGAAGTTCATTCTCGAAATTTAGATTTTATCGAAACATGTTTTTACTGCATAGATGTCATATTGTATTCTTTTGTCTATACCACAATTCCTATACCAAAGCTTCTAAAGGAAAAATCAGATTGACTCACATATTCCCAAAAGTGATTTTTGAGTTGAATTTTAAACCAATACGTGATATATTAATAATACAAAAAGGGTGCCACCGATAGACGGCTGACCCATTAAATCAATTAACTAAAAATAGTCGCTCAACTTGCTAGGTCGGGGCGGCTATTTTTATGTCTTATTATTATCCTTACCAAAGGAATACCCTAATCCAAAGCTGGTTAAGCCGAAGCTTACCACTGCGATAAAATCAACAATACTCATATGGCTTAGCCCTCCTTTCCAAGAAATCAATGACTTCTTTCGATTCCCTTGCGGGTTTCTATGTAATCGGAGGGTCACAGTCCCTCCGTAGAAGGCCAACCGCCTACCGTTATGGTGGTACCCAATGAAATTTTATCATAGCTCCATGGCATTTTCAATGTAATATCACTCTAAATCGACAAGAATGTACATCAAGGATATTGCATATCTAAAGTCTGCTTGCCCGCTTTAAAATTTGGATTCTATCACAACAGAGTTGGTTCTATGTCAAGATTTAGTACAAGTTAAAATGAGAAATTTTTCCCCATTTTAACCCGCCAGAAGCTCAGCCTCAGTGTGTGTTCTTTCATATACTCGTTCGAATTCATTTGGTGACATATAGTTACAATGGCTATGAATTCGTTTCGTATTGTAGAAAGCTTCCAGATATTCGAAAATCAAACGGTATGCCTGCTTGTAATCGCGAATTTTAAAGCGGTTGAGCCATTCACGTTTGATAATTGAATGGAAGGATTCAATGCATGCATTATCCCACGGAAACGCTTTCTTTGAGTAACGACGCTGCATATTTTCTGTTGCTTTTTTATATTCCGTTCCATAGATTAATCAGCTTTGCAATCACCTACATTTTTATTTTACAACAAACAGGATGGGCGAATCGAGGAAAGTATGGAATGATATTTAAAAACGATAAAATCCTCTTGTGAAGAAAGTTGCATAAAAGCTAAGTATATTTTCGATAAAGTTGTGAAGTTTATTTCTCATGGAAGTTCATCTCCTTTCTGTTTACGCTGTCATTATAAAACACAAAGGGGGATATTACTTGCCAAAATAAAAAAATAAATAGACAAAAATTGCAACGGGCAGAGAGTATGTAAATATTCTCTGTCCGTTGTAGTTTATTATATATTTTTGCGGTATTCTGAGGGAGATATGCCTTTTATCTTTTTGAACATGCGGCTGAAATATAAAGAATTATCATAGCCAACAATTTGTGCAATTTCGTTTATGTTATATTCAGTATTCAAGAGCAGGGCTTCTGCTCTCTTCTGCATTGCAAATGCGTTTTTGTAAAATGAATTGCATTGGTGTAGAACCAACATAAAGTTTGAAATTGCGTATAAACCAGCTTGTACTTACATGTGTTTTTTTAGCGTATTCTTCAATGCTGATTGATTCACTGTAATGTTCATTGAAATAGGCAATAGCCATGTCAATAGCTTCTGTAGCATGGGAATTATCTATTCTTATGCTGTTATTAAAGTATCGCTGCAGTTTTATAAAAATTTGTCTTAAATACATTTCAAGCATTTCCTGATAACTATCATTACACATCTGTAATTCATTTATCATTGCACGAAAAAGATTCTGATAGGAGGGACCAGAACCACAGTAAAATACCTTTTTGCTATCGGTCAATCCATAAGAGCGTAATATATTTGTTACATCGCTACCTGTAAAATGAACCCAGTAGACTTCTGTCTGATCTTCGGCATAATATTCATATTTTTGAGCCTCCTTTGGACGATATAAAACCATATGTCCGGCATGAACAATAGTTTCTTCTTCACTATTACGACCAAAATGAAAATGGGCTTTTCCGGCAGCAATATAAATCAACTGGAAATCAAGTCTGCCTCGAGGCCTCCAGGTAGGTAGTTTAGGGCGTGTGTAGAGCTTATATGTTCCACACATAGTTACAACAAGCGGCTTGGATTTATCTTTTTTATCAATCGTTGAGTGATTGAGATATGCATTATTTGTGTACATGTGTGCCTCCTTGTATTGAAATATAAAAAAACATATGTTAAAAATGACCAAAAATCTATCCAATATAATACTTATGTTCATTAATTTTATCATTTTGTGTATATTTTGTCCAATTTATGATATGTCATTTTTGGCTTATTTTTTATATACTAATCATAATAAAGTTGTGGAACAAAACGAGGCAAAAGAATAGGTATTTGTGAAAGGAGAAATTCTCATGGAAGAAAAAACATACCTGAAATGGTATAACAAAGTAGGTTACGGAACGGGAGATATTGCAGGAAATGTAGTATATGCTTTTCTATCATCATTTGTCATGATTTACCTGACAAATACAGTTGGGTTAAATTCAGGCATAGTAGGTACATTGATAGCAGTATCAAAATTATTTGATGGAGTTACGGATATATTTTTCGGTACAATGATAGACCATACAAA
>ERZ860445.706-NODE-706-length-23086-cov-9.756763_pt1 | contig 23086 bp, 21 predicted proteins | sample MGYA00509977_ERZ860445 | MGnify/ENA primary metagenome ERZ860445 (study PRJEB30046, sample SAMN00715233) | human gut metagenome | study: EMG produced TPA metagenomics assembly of the A metagenome-wide association study of gut microbiota in type 2... | reverse complement strand
CATCGATGCCCTTGTGGTGGAACAGCTCCAGAAAGTCTTCCTTTTTGCCTGCGCCGCCGCTGGCAATGATGGGCACGTTCACCCGCGCCGCAACTGCATCCAGCATCTCAAGGTCGAAGCCGCTGCGCACGCCGTCGGTATCGATGCTGTTCAGGCAGATCTCGCCCGCGCCGTGGTCCACGCACCAGCTGATCCAGTCCAGTGCATCCCGGCCGGTGTCCTCGCGCCCGCCCTTGGCGAACACCCGGAACTGGCCGTCCACCCTCTTCACATCGGCAGAGAGCACCACGCACTGGTTGCCGTAGCGCTGTGCTGCCGCCGGGATGAGGTCAGGGTTTTTGAGTGCGCCCGAGTTGACGCTGACCTTGTCCGCGCCGCACTTGAGCACCCGGTCAAAATCTTCCAGCGTGTTGATGCCGCCGCCCACCGTGAGCGGGATAAAAATTTCGCTGGCGACGCGGGTCAGGATATCCGTGAACAGTGCCCGGCCCTCGAAGCTGGCGGTGATATCGTAGAACACCAGCTCGTCGGCACCGGCAGCGTTGTACATGCGGGCCATTTCCACCGGGTCGGCCACGTCCCGGATGCCTTCAAAGTTCGTGCCCTTGACCACGCGGCCATTGCGCACATCAAGGCAGGGAATAATGCGTTTGGTGATCATGTCGTTTCCCCTCCGTTCACTCCTGTACCAGCTGCACGCAGCGCGCAAGGTCCAGTGCGTCGGTGTACAGGCTCTTGCCTAAAATGGCAGCGGCAGTGCCCATTTTTTTCAGTTCCAGAAGCTCTGCTTCGGACGAGATGCCGCCGCTGGCCGTAAAGGCCACGCCGGGCACCTCTTTGGCAAGCGTGCGGTACAGGCCGAGGTTCGTGCCCTGCATGGCACCGTCGCAGGCAATGTCCGTGTAGATGATGGCGGTGCATCCGGCATCTGCCAGCCGCTTGCTGAAGTCCACTCCCGGCTCGGCGCTGACCTCCTTCCATCCATGGATGGCCACATAGCCGTCCTTTGCGTCCACGCCCACGGCAATTTTATCGCCGTATTTTTTCAGCATCCGGGCGGTAAAGGCAAAATCCGTCACCGCCACGCTGCCAAGGATGCAGCGGCCCACGCCGAGGGAAAGATATGTTTCAATGCGCTCCTCGGTACGGATGCCGCCGCCCACCTCAATGTATAAGCCGCCCTGTTTTGCCAGCGCGGCAATGGTATCGTAGTTGGAAAGGGTGCCGTCCTTTGCACCGTCCAGATCGACGACGTGCAGATTTTTGGCCCCCGCTGCAAGGAACTCCCGCGCCTGTGCGCAGGGGTCCTCACCATAGACGGTCATGCGGCTGTAGTCGCCCTGCGTCAAGCGCACCACCTTGCCGCCCCGCAGGTCAATGGCTGGAAAAAGCTGCATAATTTTTCTCCTTACAATTCCGCAAATGCTTTCAGAATGCGCAGGCCGGTATCCCCGCTCTTTTCCGGGTGGAACTGGGTACCATACACCCTGCCCGCCCGCACCGCGCCGGTGACGGGAATGGAATAGTCGCTCACAGCCCGTGTACTCTCCGTACAGTTCTTGCCGTAGTAGCTGTGGACGTAATAGACGTATTCTCCCTCACGGATGTACTTGAACAGCGGGTCGTCCTTTACAATGTGCAAGGCGTTCCAGCCGATCTGCGGCACCTTCAGGCTCTTGTCCGCAAGGTCGGGCTCCAGCGGGCAGACCTCGCCCTTCACAAAGCCGAGGCCTTCGTGCTCACCGTACTCATAGCTTTTTTCAAACAGCAGCTGCATGCCCAGGCAGATGCCCAGCAGCGGCTTTTTTTCCGCCTCGGCCCGGATGACCGGCACAAGGCCGGTGGCCACCAGCTTGTCCATGGCGTCGCCAAAGGCACCCACGCCGGGCAGGATGAGCCGGTCGGCTTTGCGGATGGTATCGGGGTCGGCGGTGACCACCGTGTCCTGCCCCAGCTGTGCAAGGCTGGATTTCAGGCTGAACAGGTTGCCCACGCCGTAATCCATGATCGCGATCATACCAGCAGTCCTTTCGTGGAGGGGATCTCGTCCTTGTGGGCTTCGTCGATCTTCACCGCCGCACCCAGCGCATGTCCGGCCCCCTTGAAGCAGGCTTCGAGGATGTGGTGAGTATTTTCGCCCGCAAATTGTACAAAGTGGACGGTGGCGGGCACGCTGCGGGCAAAGCCCAGCCAGAATTCCTTGGCGCACTCCACGTCAAAATCGCCCACCTTTTCGGTGCTGCAATGGACATTCCAGTTCAGGGTGCAGCGGCCCGAAAGATCGACGGCGCACAGGATCAGCGCTTCATCCATGGGCAGATAAAAGCTGCCGTAGCGCTGGATACCGCGCATATCGCCCAGCGCCCGTGCAAAGGCCTGACCCAATGCAATGCCCACATCCTCGGTGGTGTGGTGGTAGTCCACCTGCACATCGCCGTGGCAGGTGAGCACCAGATCGAACCGGCCATGGCGGGCGAACAGCTCCAGCATGTGGTTCAGAAAGCCGCACCCGGTGTCCACCTCGTAGCGGCCGGTGCCGTCCAGATCAAGGGTAAGGTCGATCTGGGTCTCATTGGTGTTGCGTTCCAGCGAGATCATTCGGTTCGGCATGGTTCATTCCTCCATGATCTTATCCAGTGTGTTCACGAATATCTTCATCTGTTCCGGCGTGCCAATGGTGATGCGCAGCCAGTTCTGGATGCGGGGCGCGTCAAAATGGCGCACCAGAATGCCGTTTTTCTTCAACTCTTTGTAGAGTGTTCCGCCGTCTTTCCTGTCGGTACTTGCAAACAGGAAGTTGGAGCGGCTGTCCAGCACGGCAAATCCGCGCTGTTCCAGCTGTTGTTTTGTCCATGCGCGGGTGTCCACGATGGCGGCGCGGGTCCTGTCAAAATAAGCGGTATCTTCCAGCGCGGCCTGCCCGGCCTTCAGGGTCAGGCGGTTGATGTTGTAGGGGTTCAGGCTGAACTTGACCCGGTTCAGGTCGGCAATGAGCTTTGCATTGCCCATGGCCAGACCCAGCCGGGCACCGGCCAGCTGGCGGGACTTGGAAAAGGTCTGCACCACCAGCAGGTTCTCGTACCGGTCGATGAGGGACACGCAGCTCTCGCCGCCAAAGTCCACATAGGCCTCGTCCACGATGACCACGTTGTCGGGGTTGGCCTGCAGAATGCCCTCGATGGCGCTGCGCGGCAGGGCAAGGCCGGTGGGGGCGTTGGGGTTGGCGATGACGATGGTCTGGTGCAGGCCATCGTAGTCCTTCGGGTCCAGCGTGAAATCATCCTTCAGCGGGATGATGTGGCTGGGGATGTGCAGCAGCCCGCACCACACGCCGTAACAGCCATAGGTGATGTCGGCATAGGCCAGCGGGTGCTGTTCGTCGCAGAAGGCCCGCAGCGCAAAGAACAGGTTCTCGTCGCTGCCGTTGCCGGGCATGATCTGATCCGGCTGCAGGCCAAAATGGGCCGCCGCTGCCCGCAGCAGGTCGGCACAGGCGGGGTCGGAGTAAAGGCGGAGCTTTTCCACCTCGGCTTCACTCACCGCCGCCACCACCGCCGGGGACGGCAGATAGGGGCTTTCGTTGGTGTTCAGTTTGATGTACTGCTGGTCCTGCGGCTGTTCGCCCGGCGTATAGGGGGTGACAGCGGACAGGGTGGGGGAAAGAAAACGGCTCATGAACAATATCCTCCAGTTTTCTTTTATCGGCAAGCGGCCTCACCCTCTCCGCCACGGCTTACGCCGTGCCACCTTGCTCCCCGCTTTGTCGCTTACGCGACATCTCTCCCCAGCTGGGGAGAGTCTGTCAAAGGGAGAGGCAAGAGCTTTACCGTTACGTTCTTGGCTCTCCCTCTGGGAGAGCTGGCGCGAAGCGCCTGAGAGGGCGAGGTTATTCACCCGGTTTTACCCTTTCTTTGCCTCCGCCTTGGCCGCAAACTTGTCGTTGTGGATCACAAAGCGCTCGTGGGTGCCGCCGCCCACCGGGCCTTTTTCGTCGTGCAGGCTCACTTTGAAGGTGAGCTTGCGGCCTTCCACAGCCACCAGCTCGCTCTCGCAGGTCACGGTCATGCCCACGGGGGTGGGAGCGGTGTGCTCCAGCTCCAGCTTCGTGCCCACGGTGCCGTCGCCCTCGGCCAGGGCCGGGGCCACGCTCATCCAGCAGGTCTTTTCGGCCAGGGCCACCAGGGCCGGGGTGGCAAACACGTCCAGCGTGCCGCTGCCCATGGTTTTTGCAGTGTTTGCAGCAGTGACAGACACGCTCTGTTCACCGCGGATGCCAGGTTCCAGTGTCATAAAAAATTCCCTCCTGTGCGTTTTGCGCAGTTTGTTGTTTTATACTTTTATAAGATACCACAGCTTGGCAAAGAATGCACCCACTTTAGCGCATTTTGTAAAAAATACCGTTTCGGTTTCCGGCTGTCTGTGCTATGATAGGCTCTGAAAGAGAGGGGACCTCCATGTCTGACTTCTGGAAATCCTACGACATCACCGCCGCCGAATACGGTGCGGGCTATGAGTGCTACCCGCTGTTCGGCACTGTCCATCTCATAGAGCTGGCGCTGTCGGCTTTGTTCCTTCTGGGCATGGTGTGGTGGTACCGCCGCAGCACGCCGCGCACCCGGCGGCACATTCTGGTGGGGGTCACGGCGGCCCTGCTGGCCGATGAGGCCGCCCTGCTGCTGGGCATGGCCTGCACCGGCCAGTGGAACTGGAGCTATCTGCCGCTGCACCTGTGCAGCATCAACGTGTTCGTCTGCCTGTACAACACCCTCACCGACCGCAGCTGGTGCAAGGAGGAGCTGTACGCCCTGTGCATCCCCGGCGCGGCACTGGCTCTGCTGTGCCCCAGCTGGCGGGATGTGCCCGGGTGGTTCACCCTCATCAACCTGCACTCGGTCAGCATCCACGCCCTGCTGGTGCTCTACCCTGTGCTGCTGGTGGCGGGCGGATACCGCCCCAGCGTGCGCCGGGTGCCGCAGGTGCTGGCCTTTTTGTTCGGCTCGGCCCTGCCCATCTATTTTCTTAACAAACCCCTGCACACCAACTTTTACTTTTTGAATAACCCCTATGGCAACGTCATCACCAGCACCTTTACCGCGTGGTTTGGCGAAAAATTCTACATTCTGGGCTTTCTGCCCGCCATCGCGCTGGCCCTTGTGCTGCTGTACGCCCCCTGGGCAGCAGCAGGGAAGAAGCGTTGAGCCGCTCCGCCACCCGTCCGCTCCCGGTCCGCTTTCCAGCGGGCCGGGTTTTCTTTTTTCAATTTGCATCTTTTTGGCGTTTTGCGGTGTTTTTTCATCAATGCAGCGGGAATGTCAAAATTCTTCTGCAAAGGGCTTGACAGGCAGGCATGTGCGTGATATCATGAACACATGAACAGGCGTTCATATGATTTCATCCCGAAAGGAGATGCTTCCATGGCACAGCAGAACGAACCCCTCGTGCAGCCGGAAGAGCTGGACATGCCGGATGACGAAGTGCTGTACGAGCTGGCCGACCTGTTCCGGGTGTTCGGCGACTCCACCCGCATCAAGATCCTGTACGCCCTGCACGACAATGAGCTGTGCGTGCAGGACATTGCCAACGCCGTGCAGCTGAGCCAGTCGGCCGTGAGCCACCAGCTGCGGGTGCTCAAGGATTCCAAGCTGGTACGCTTCCGGCGGGAGGGCAAGACCGTGTACTACGCACTGGACGACGACCATGTGCGCAGCATCCTCTCTCTGGGGATGGACCATATCGAAGAATGATTTTCCGGGCCGCGGCCCGCACAAAAACAGAAAGGCTGGTATCTACGATGAAAAAGACCTACAAGATCGAAGTGGACTGTGCAAACTGCGCCCAGAAGATGGAGGACGCTGCCAACACCGTTGCCGGTGTGGAAAAGGCGACTGTCAGCTTCATGACCCAGAAGATGAAGGTGGAGTTTGCCGAGGGTGCCGACCCCCACGCCACCATGGAGAATGTGCTGTCCGCCTGCAAGAAGGTGGAGGACGACTGCGAGATCTTTGACATCTGACCTCTTCCGGTCCGGTTCCCGGCATCGCTGCTGGGCGGCAGCTCTCCCCCTGTGGGAGAGCTTTTCTTTCCTCTGCCGCCGGGCAGCGGAAAACTCCTCTTTTTCGTGGAAAAAACGGGCAGTTTTCAACACTTTCCACGCACTTTTCAACACCCTTCGCGGAAAGCTCCAAAAAGAAACGTGGAAAAGCAAGTTTTCTGCGGGAAAATCCCGTGGAAAACACGGGGGAAAGGGTGGAAAATCCATTTTTGTGGGGAAAACCTGTTGAATTCCACTGCGTTTTCCCGTTTTTTCTCAGAACCGCCGCAATCCGACAAAAGGAGCGTTTTGTATGACCAAAAAGCAAAAAAAGAGCCTGCAGCAGATCCTGATCGCGCTGGCCCTTGTGATCCTGCTCAAGCTGCTGCTCCGTGTGCTGCCGGCACTTCCCACCCCGGTGGAGCTGCTGCTCTACCTCATCCCGTACTTTGTGGTGGGCAGGGACGTGCTGCGCAAGGCCATCAAGGGCGTCAAGAACCGCCAGCCCTTTGACGAGTGCTTCCTGATGGCGGTGGCTACCGTGGGTGCCTTTGCCCTGGGCGACTATGTGGAAGGCTGCGCCGTTATCCTCTTTTACCAGATCGGCGAGCTGTTCCAGAGCGTAGCCGTAGGCAAGAGCCGCCAGAGCATTTCCAGCCTGATGGACATCCGCCCGGACTACGCCAACGTGGAGGACGAGGACGGCAAGCTGGAGCAGGTGGACCCCGATGACGTGGAGGTCGGCACCGTGATCGTGGTGCAGCCCGGCGAGCGGGTGCCCATTGACGGTGTGATCGTAGAGGGCACCTCCGCCCTGAACACCGCCGCCCTGACCGGTGAGAGCCTGCCCCGCGACGTCCAGACCGGAGACGAGGTCATCAGCGGCTGCGTGAACATGACCGGCCTGCTGAAAGTCAGGACTACCAAGGAATTCGGCGAGTCCACCGTCTCGAAAATTCTCGATCTGGTGGAAAATTCCAGCATGAAGAAGGCCCGCGCCGAAAACTTCATCACCCGCTTTGCCCGGGTATACACCCCGGCTGTCTGCTACGGTGCGCTGGCGCTGGCCTTCCTGCCGCCCATCGTGCTGCTGCTGATGGGCCAGCCTGCCCGCTTTGGGGACTGGATCTACCGCGCTTTGACCTTCCTGGTCATCAGCTGCCCCTGCGCACTGGTCATCAGCATTCCGCTGAGCTTCTTCGGCGGCATCGGCGGTGCTTCCGCCTGCGGCATCCTGGTCAAGGGCTCCACCTATCTGGAGGAGCTGGCCCGCACCGGCATCGTGGTGTTTGATAAGACCGGCACCCTGACCCAGGGTACCTTTAAGGTGACCGGCATCCACCCGGCAAACGGCGTCAGCGAGGAGCAGCTGGTGGAAGCCGCTGCTCTGGCCGAGAGCTGGTCCAAGCACCCCATCTCCCTGAGCATCAAGGCCGCCTACGGCAAGGAGATCGACACCTCCCGCGTGACCGACGTGGAGGAACTTGGCGGCCACGGCGTGACCGCCAAAGTGGACGGCAAGCCCGTTGCCGCCGGCAACGCCCGTCTGATGGAGCGGCTGGGCCTTTCTGCCCCCGCCGTGAGCGAGACCGGCACCGTCGTGCACGTTGCCATCGACGGCAGATACGCCGGTTGCCTGCTCATCGCCGACGTGGTCAAACCCCACAGTGCCGAGGCCATCCGGGCCCTGAAGGCCGCCGGAGTGCGCAAGACCGTCATGCTCACCGGCGACGCCGAGCCGGTGGCCAAGGCCGTTTCTGCCCAGCTGGGTCTGGACGAATACCACGCCGGTCTGCTGCCCGGCGACAAGGTGGACCAGATCGAAACACTCATCGCCGCCAAGAAGTCCAAGGAGAATCTGGCCTTTGTGGGCGACGGCATCAACGACGCCCCGGTGCTGTCCCGCGCCGATGTGGGCATCGCCATGGGTGCCCTGGGCTCCGACGCCGCCATTGAAGCCGCCGACGTGGTGCTGATGGACGATGACCCGGCCAAGATCGCACTGGCCATGCGCATCGCCCGCCGCACCCTGCGCATCGTGTACGAGAACATCGTGTTCGCGCTGGCGGTCAAGTTTGCCTGCCTGCTGTTGGGTGCCATCGGTATGGCCAGCATGTGGACAGCCATCTTTGCCGACGTGGGCGTCATGGTCATTGCCGTGCTCAACGCCACCCGCGCCCTGTACACCAAAGATCTTGTCCGGAAGAGCCACCCGTAACGCTGCTGCTTTCCATAAAAAATGCCTGACCGCCAACGACAGCGGTCAGGCATTTTTGTGTTTTCCGGGGTTCAGATGTCCCACAGCTCCGGGGCAGAGGTGGACACTGCCGAGGCACCGGCCCGCATGGCGGCCATGACGTCGGCCTTGTCCCGCAGCAGACCGCCCGCGATCACCGGCACCCGGGTGCGGGTACTGATCTCGGTGATGACCCGGGGCATGATGCCGGGCAGGATCTCCACAAAGTCCGGCTTGCCTTGTTCCAGCTGGCCGGAAAGGTTGTTCAGGGAAAGGGAGTCCAGGATGAACGCCCGCTGGATGGTCAGCAGGCCCTGATGGCGCGCCCGCCGGATCAGGGACGGGTGGGTGGAAATGATACCGTCCGGGTGGCACAGCGCAATGAGGGAATTCACGGCAACTTCCCGCGCCGAAAGGCCGTCCACAAGGTCGATGTGCACGACGGCCAGCTTTCCGGCCGCGTGGATGCGCCGGACCAGCTCCCCCACATTGAGCAGGGTGCTCGCCAGCAGAAAGACCGTGCTGCAGGGCGAGGCCAGGGCGGCCGTCAGAGCGTCATCCGTCTTGACGGCTGCGATCACCGGCTCGTCCAGCAGAGTTTCAGCAAGTGGATGCATCGGGCAGGACTCCTTTTCTCTCAGATGGTTCTCATTATCGCACAAAGGGGCCGCACTGTAAAGTGCAGCCCCAGTCTGCGGTTGTGCTTATGCCTGGAAATAGATCGCGGTGTTGGCCACGGTCATCATGGTCATCAGGATGGTATTCAGGAAGGCCGCAACGTACACGCTGCCGGTCTTTTTGTACAGGTACTTGGCCAGGCAGGATGCAATGGCCAGCGAGGGCACCAGCGCAAACAGCAGGATGCCGCCAAGGGCCTGTCCCGGGTAGAAGGCAACGCCGGTACGGAACAGGGTGCCGTACTGCAGCACCAGCCAGAGGAGGATGCCGCCCATGTTGGTCAGAGCAGCCAGCAGGTAGCCCCAGCCGCCCTGCAGCTTTTCGCTGCCGGTGTTGGAGATGGCGGCGGCGCCGCTGACAAAGTAGTACACAAAGAAGAACGGCATATACTTGACCGCCGCCGGGATGGCGCTGGCTTCAAAGGTCTTGAAGGCGAAGGTCCAGATGCGGAAGTCGGTCTTGAAGATGGCATCCACGGCAAACAGGCAGGCGTAGGCGATCACGCTCACCAGCAGTGCCACGCAGAAGGCTGCGGCCACAGACACCGGCTTTGCGGCAATGCCGTACTGTTCCAGCGTGATGCCCTTCTGCTTGCGGCCGCCGAACAGGTAGACGCAGACCATGGTCACGATGGAGATGCAGGCGCAGATAAGAGCCCAGGTCACGATGCTGTTGACGGTGGGGCCCTGCCAGGTGGCATTGGTCTCGAAGATGTTCTTGGTCACCAGCACACGCAGGACGACGGAAGCGATCAGGACGCACACCGAGCCGGACAGCCAGGTCTTGCGGTCGTCCTCGGTGCTGCGGGCTGCCAGAACGATGCCCACCACCGACAGGAGCAGGGCAATGTCACTGGCGTAGCGCATCCAGCGGATGGGCTCTGCGGTCAGACTGCCGTCGTACACGGCGGGGAATATGATGGCCGGGATCAGCATACCCACCACGAACAGGCTGATCGTGCCAAGCTTGCCGGACAGGGTACCGACGGCCGGGGTGGGTGCTGCGACGGCCTGCTTTGCATTGGACAGGAAGGGCAGCTTCATCAGCAGCAGGGCAAGAGGTGCCAGCATGAGCAGGAAGCCCACCAGAGCGACCAGCTCAAAGACTTCTTTCCAGTACCAGATCTGGCTGGTGGAAGCAATGTTCTGCACCAGACCGGACTGGTCGGCAAATGCAGTGGCGTAGAACTCGATGGCATCCTTGGTGGAAGCCTTGGAGAAGTGGTTCCAGGGGTGGATCTCACGCGGCTGGTAAATGATGCGCTGGCCGCCGTCCGAGCCGGTGTACCAGGTGTCAGCCTGCGGAGCTTCCTGCTCCAGCAGGGTCTTTCCAGCGGTGGTGGCAACATAGTCCTTGTGGTAGACGGTGCCGCTCTTCGTGGGAGGCTCGTCGGCCGCAAAGAAGAACTCGTCGTACTGGCCGCAGATCTTGCCGATGGTGCGTCCGCCGAAGGTGGCAACCGCAGCCTCTTCGTCCAGGCCCAGGTAGGAGGTCCAGGAGTAATCGGCACCCATGCTCAAACCGGCCTTGATGATGCGGTAACCGGCGGCAGCGTAGTTCTGCTCATCCAGATAGATGGCCATCTCGGAGGAGAAGCCGCCCATGGAGTGGCCGCTGACCGCGATCTGACCGTTGCCCTGTGCATCCTTGGCAACGTAGTCCTGGCTGTACATGTACTGTGCGGCATCCCACAGCGAAGTGGGCCAGAAGTTGAAGAAGCCGCCGGTATTGTCGGCGTTCCCGTGGGAATGGCCGTGGTCATACATATCCAGTGCCAGCACGACATAGCCGCGGCGGGACATCTCGATGGCGGTCTCGTCCTGCATCTCGGCACTGTTCAGGTAGCCGTGGGTGGTCACGATGGTGGGGCGCGGGTTGGAGGCGTCCACGCCCTTGGGCATGTACAACAGGCCCGAAAGGGTGCCGGAGTCGGTATCAAAGGAAATGCGGGAGACCTTGACCTTGTAGAATGAGGTGTTGAACATCTGGGCAAAAATGCTGCCCAGCAGCATCAACGCCACAGCGATCGCCAGCACAACGACCGTGCGCGAACGCTTTTCGGTGGCCTTTGCGGTGCTTTTCATGGGGATCCTCCTTCTTTTTCAGAGACATGCCCGGCGGCTGCACTTCCAGAACCAGCCCCCGGAACAGATGTGAACGGGCGGACAAGGGGTGCGATGGGAACAAAAAAATGGGGACGCACTGCGGTCGTGTGGCACAGTGCATCCCCATCTCAATTCTCTTGGGATGCTTTCAGTATACCATTTCTCAACGGTTTGTCAACAGACAATTCACAAATTCGTGATTTTTTGTTGGAAGCAGTCAAAATCCAGACAAATTCTTTTAATGCTCTGCCCAGTCACTGCTGCGGCCCACGGCCTTGTGCCAGCCGGACAGCAGCCGTGTGCGCTCGGCCTCCGGCATAGCGGGGGTAAAGGTCATGTTGCAGTGCCACAGGCTGCGGATCTCGTCCCGGTCCTTCCACACACCGGTGGCAAGGCCTGCCAGATAGGCAGCGCCCAGGGCCGTGGTCTCCCGGATGGCCGGGCGCAGAACGTCCTTGTTCAGGATGTCGGCCTGGAACTGCATCAGGAACTGGTCGCGGGAAGCACCGCCGTCCACCTTCAGGGAGGTGATGGGCACACCGGTGTCCTTTTCCATGGCGGCCACAAGGTCGGCGCTCTGGTAGGCGATGGACTCCTCCGCCGCCCGGATGATGTGGTTCTGGGTGGTGCCGCGGGTGATGCCCACGATGGCACCGCGGGCGTACATATCCCAATAGGGCGCGCCGAGACCGGTGAAGGCGGGCACGATGTAGATGCCGCCGTTGTCTGGCACCTTCTGGGCATAGTATTCGGCGTCACGGCTCTCCTGGATCATCCGCAGGCCGTCGCGCACCCACTGGATGACGGCACCGCCCACAAAGACACTGCCCTCCAGGGCATACTCCACCTTACCGTTCAGGCTGATGCCGATGGTGGAGATCAGGCCGTTCTGGCTGCGGCAGATGGTGTCACCGGTGTTCATCAGCAAGAAGCAGCCGGTGCCGTAGGTGTTCTTGGCCTCACCCTTGGCAAAGCACCCCTGCCCGAACAGTGCAGCCTGCTGGTCCCCGGCAATGCCGGCCACCGGCACCTGCACCCCGCACAGGTCGGTGGTGCCGTAGACCTCGCTGGAATCCGCCACGCGGGGCAGGATGCAGCGGGGGATATCCAGCGCTTTGAGCAGGGTGTCATCCCAGTCCAGGGTGCGGATGTTGTAGAGCATGGTGCGGCTGGCGTTGGTGCGGTCGGTCACATGAACTTTGCCGCCGGTGAGCTTCCACACCAGCCAGGTGTCCACGGTGCCGAACAGGATCTCGCCCGCCTCGGCCCGCTCCCGCGCGCCGGGCACGTTATCCAGGATCCACTTGATCTTGGTGGCGGAAAAATAGGCATCCGGCATCAGGCCGGTATTCTCGCGGATGTATTCCGTCATGCCGGGCTGCTGCACCAGCTCGTCCACCAGCGGGGCGGTGCGGCGGCACTGCCAGACGATGGCATTGTAGATGGGGCGGCCGGTGGCCTTTTCCCACAGGATGGTGGTCTCGCGCTGGTTGGTGATGCCGATGGCGGCAATGTCATGGACATCCACGCCGCTCTGGGCCACCACCTCGTTCATGACCCCGTACTGGGTGGACCAGATCTCCATGGGGTTGTGCTCCACCCAGCCCTGCTGCGGGTAGATCTGCTCAAACTCCCGCTGCTGCACCGCGATGATGTTCTGCTCGTTGTCAAACAGGATGGCGCGGCTGCTGGTGGTTCCCTGGTCCAGTGCAAGAACATACTTTGTCGACATGGTTCAACGACCTCCGTTTCGCTCAGGGGCGGTTTTACAGGTCCCGTGTGGCTACGACATCCACACCGGTGCCGCAGACGTCGGTCAGCACGACCTGCCCGGTGCGGATGGGTGTGTGCAGCGTGACGCCGTCCAGCGCAGCCATGACCTGCACGATCTTTTCTTTGGGCACCGCCTGCGCGGTCTTGACCGGGCAGCGCGGATAGCGCCCGCCCTCGGCCCGCACCGTACTGGTCAGGATACGGGTGGGGTGGGTCAGTTCTTCCTTGCCATAGGCGGCACCGTTGGGGCAGGCATTGCCGGTTACATTATAATCGTTTTCCGGGTCCACCTGCAAGTGGCAGCCACGGGGGCAGCAGATACAAATGATCTCACGCTTTTTGTTCATTTTGCTACGACCTCCTCTACTGCAACGGTCAGCGGGCCGTCGGCCTTTGCCAGCAGGACCCCGGGCAGGGTGATGTGCTCCATCTCGCCGGGTGCCATCCGCTGGCGCTTGAACCGGGCCAGCTGCTTCTCCCCGCAGGTGATGGTGATCTGGCTGGGGCCGTAATTCTGCCGCACCCGGAACGAGATCTCCACACCCTTGTCCACGTCCGCCGGGCGCACCCGCTGGGGGACGGTATAGCCCACGCCATTGCCCGGGACAAGGTCCAGCACGGCCGCGTCCGGGGTCTCACCGTGGAGCACATAGGCGGCGGCTGCGGCTCCGGCCCGGTCGCTCTCGCCGGAAACAAAGTCCACCAGATCGTGCACATGCACCACGTTGCCGCAGGCAAATACGCCGGGAATGCCGGTCTCCATGTTCTCGTAGACCACGGCTCCCTTGGTGTGGGGGTCCATCGGGATGCCGGCCTGCCGGGTCAGCTCGTTTTCCGGGATCAGGCCCACACTGAGCAGGATGGTGTCCACGTCAAACTCCATCTCGGTGCCCGGAATGGGGCGGCGGTTCTCGTCCACCTTGGCCACAATGGCCTTTTCCACCCGGGTATCGCCCTGAATGTCCACGATGGTGTGGGACAGGTACAGCGGGATGTCAAAATCCTGCAGGCACTGCACAATGTTGCGGGTCAGGCCGCCGGAATAGGGCATGACCTCCACGCAGGCCAGCACCTTGGCCCCTTCCAGCGTCATCCGCCGGGCCATGATCAGGCCGATGTCGCCGCTGCCCAGAATGAGCACCCGTTTGCCTACCAGATAGCCCTCCATGTTGACATAGCGCTGGGCGGCACCGGCGGTGTAGATGCCGGCCGGGCGGGTGCCCGGGATGCCGATGGCCCCGCGGGTGCGCTCCCGGCAGCCCATGCAGAGGATGACGCTCTTTGCTTCGAGGATCTGGTAGCCCTTCTCCTTGCTGACACAGTGGATCTTTTTATCCGGCGTGACCTCCAGCACCATGGTGCCCAGCTCCACCCGGACGCCGGTGGAGCGCAGCATTTCAATGTAGCGCCCGGCGTACTCCGGGCCGGTGAGCTGCTCGCCGAAACGGTGCAGCCCGAAGCCGTTGTGGATGCACTGGTTCAGGATGCCGCCCAGCTCGTTGTCACGCTCCAAAATCAGAATATCGCGCAGGCCGTGCTGCCATGCGCTGTAGGCTGCGGCAAGGCCTGCAGGGCCGCCGCCGACGATGACCAGATCAATCATGGTTGGTTCCCTCCTGCTTGGTTTCGCACAGTAAGACGTTGCTGCCTGCCTTGTCCTGCAGGACGTCCAGCGGGTCGATGCCCCGCGTCCGGCTGATGAGCTCCAGCACCCGGGGCCCGCAGAAGCCGCCCTGACAGCGGCCCATCCCGGCGTTGCAGCGGCGCTTGACGCCGTCGATGGTGGTGGCCGGGATCTCGGTGTGCAGGGCGTCCAGGATCTCGCCCTCGGTGATGGTCTCGCAGCGGCAGATCACCCGGCCGTAGGCGGGGTTCCGGGCAATGAGCTTTGCCTTTTCTTCCGGCGGCAGCTCCTTGAACCGCACCCGGGTGCGGCCGTCCCGGTAATCCGTTTTGGCCGCAGGCAGATCCCCGTGGCCTTCCAGAATGCGGACCACCTCTTTGGCAACGGCCGGTGCGCTGGACAGGCCCGGCGATTTCATACCGGCCAGGTCGATGAATCCGGATGCACCTTCCGCCTCGCCGATGACGAAATCCCCGGTGTCCACATTGGCGCGGACGCCTGCAAAGTTGCGGATGGACTCGCCGAAGCGGATGTCCGGCACGCTGCGGCGTGCGGCCGCGCTGACAAAGGCCAGCCCGGCGGCGGTGCAGGCGGTGTTGTCGCCCGCCACCGGCTCGGCATTGGGTCCAACGATCAGGTTGCCGTGAACGGTAGGTGCCACCAGCACGCCCTTGCCGTTTTCGTTGGGGCACTGGAAGATGACATGCTGCACCCGCGTGCCTTCCGATTTGTCCAGAAGGTAATATTCGCCGCGGGTGGGCTGGATGGTAAATTGATGCGGAGCGGCCATGTCGTGCACGGCATCGGCCCGGATGCCGGCGGCGTTGACAACGTAGCGGGCCTCCACCACGCCGGACGGCGTGGTCAGCGCCCATCCGGACGCGGTTTTCTGAATGCCGGTGACCGGGCTGCTGAGGTGGAGTTCCACCCCGTTGCGCACCGCCACCTCCGCCATGGCCAGCGCATATTCCCACGGGCTGACGATGGCCGCGCTGGGTGCATACAGTGCTCCGGCCACCTCCGGCGAAAGACCGGGCTCCATGGCCCGTGTTTCCTCTGCCGACAGCAGCCGGATGCCCGGCACCCCGTTGGCAAGGCCGTTTTCGTACAGCTTCTGCAGATGCGGCAGCTCTGCCGGGCTGAGGGCCAGCACCAGACTGCCGCACTGCCGGTACGGCACATCCAGCCGGGCGCAGATCTCTTTGGCCAGTGCAACGCCCTCCACATTGAGCCGTGCCATCCGGGTGCCCGGCTCAGGGTCGTACCCAGCGTGCAGAATGGCACTGTTGGCCTTGGTGGTGCAGTCGGCCACATCGTTCTCGGCCTCAAAAATTGCAGTGTGCAGCGGATAATGCGAGAGCTCATAGGCGGCAGCCGCGCCAACGACACCGCAGCCGATGATTGCTACATCCAGCATAAAAACCTCCTGATCTTCTGCCTGTCACAGCATGCTCGTTTGCGTAGCGGGAACAAAAAAGAGCAGAGCAAACAAAAGGGAACAGGCTCCCTCTTGTTTGTTCTGCTCGCTTCTCTGAACAAACACTTGATGGCTTTATGATAATGCAGATTGCACAAGATGTCAAGCATTTGTGGGAAATAAATGCATCTTTCGTGTCGGAACGGTTCAGGACTTGCGCAGCAGGTCGGTGAACCAGGCGCTGACCTGACGGTAGATCTCCGGGTCTGTGACCGACAGGTCGAACGGATAGGTCCCGTCCTCGACCAGCACGGCGCAGGCCGCCCGGACCTTCTGCATGGCCTGCGGATCAAAGGCCTTATCCCGCCGCCCGGAAAGGCAGTTCATCAGGACGTCATCCTTCCAGCTCAGCAAGAACTCAAATGCTTCTGTGTTGTTCATTCCAAAATTCCTCCTGTTCCATTGCCCGACATGGTTTCTGTTCCCATTGTAAGGGTTTCTTCCAGCGGATGTCAACCGGTTCTGTGTCGATTCTCCCATACAGAAATGCAGGAAGTCCCTGCAGAGCGTGCCGCACATCCGGGCTTCTTGTCTCTCCGCCCGAATATGCTATAATGGAAGCAGCCAATCTCCTCACGCCTTTTTCTCATGCCGATCAATGGGAGGTATTTTGTCGATGAACTATAAAACCGGAAGGGTCCTCGGGCAGGTTTTGTTTCTTCTGAGCATTTTCCTGCTGTGCATCGCCGTTTTCTTTTCTCTTCCAGAGATCCTCGTCCCGATCCTTGTGATCGCCGGCATCCTGGCGGCCCTGGCAGGCCTGATCGTCTATTTTCTGTTTTGGCGATGCCCTTTCTGCCACAAAAATCTTCCTACAAAATCAATGTACGACGTTGATTTTTGCCCGAGCTGTGGAAAAAGGCTCCCGTGAAAAGGCACCTTTGCCGAAACCGGGAACGCTTTTCGCTCCTCATCTGCACCATCTTGGCCGCAAGCAGTTCCACAGCGTAAAACATCAGCGCACTGTCTCTGCGTCAAGAAAAGCCAAGGCATCCCTGTACAAAAAGGTACGGATGGATTGGCTCTTCTCTTTTTCGACACCGTCGAGCTCTTTTATTCTAATTCTCGCATATCAAAATTTTTTCAGGAGGCCGTAGCCGTGACCGCAAAGCAAGTTCAAATCGGAGATAGACCCTGCCGCATTTACGGCACAGACTGCGCCGAATATCTTCTGCTTCAGATGACGAACGAACAGGAATTGCAGCATATGGACAGCGAAGTTGAAGCCATTGCACAGGGTTCGGCGCATTCGTTTCTTTTCGCCGCTGTCCTGGTGAAAAACTGGAACGATGAACTTTCCCCGTGGGAAGCTCCTGCAGTGTGGGGCAAAGAAAGTTTCAGCGGCAAGGCTGCGGACACACTGCGCTTTCTGACAGAACAGGCGATTCCCACCCTGAAACAGCAGTTCGCACTGCCGGAAAATGTTCGGATCATTCTGGGCGGCTACTCGCTGGCCGGATTGTTCGCGCTGTGGGCATCCACGCAGACAGCTCTGTTTTCTGGTGTTGCGGCCGCTTCGCCTTCCGTATGGTTTCCGGGATGGATGGAGTTTGAACAGCAGCACCCCATTCAGGCACAGCGCATTTATCTGAGCCTTGGCGACCGGGAAGAGCGCACAAAAAACTTGACAATGGCCGCTGTAGGCGGTAACATCCGCGCCCTGCACCGTGAACTTGCCGGACGCGGCAAGAACTGCACCCTTGAATGGAACAACGGCGGGCATTTCAAGGATGCCGACCTGCGCACGGCAAAGGCGTTTCGATGGGCGATGGAGGATATGCGATGAATATTCTGATTGATGCCGATGGTTGTCCCGTGGTTGACCTGGCCTTGCAGATTGCAAAGCAGTTCGGCATCCCGGTCATTATCCTGTGTGATACCTCGCACCAGATCGAGCGTGAGGGTGCGCAGACGCGCGTATTCGACAAGGGTGCTGACAGCGTGGACTTTGCGCTTGTCAACCGGGTAAAGCCGGGTGATCTTGTCGTGACACAGGACTATGGACTGGCGCGTATGTGCCTTGCCCGGTGTGCCAGAGTGCTGAATCAGAACGGCTTGGAGTACACTGCTGACAACATGGATGCCCTCATGCTGCGGCGGTACGAAAACAAAAAGCTCCTTCGTGCCGGCAAGCACCCGAAGGGGAGCCCAAAGCGGACAAAGGCGCAGGATGAAGCCTTTGCCTCCACCCTGACAAGCCTATTGGAAAGCGTCTGACTGGTAAAACCGCCCGGGTGCTCTCCCGGCAGCAAAAAAGCTCCCTGAAAGCCTTCGCTTCCAAGGAGCTTTTTCTGACAGCCAGAATCGCTTGTTTTGAGGTAGCCTTGCAATTCACCCGGTACGATCCCCGAGACCCAGTTCCTGAAGGAACTGCCGGAGGGCTTGCCTCTGAAAGGTGGTCCTATACATTTGATTCAGCTGTTTCGATAAAATAAAAAGTCACAATTCCGTGAGGAACTGTGACCTTGGCGGAGTAGCAGGGATTTGAACCCTGGCGCCCCTTGCAGGGCCTACGAGATTTCGAGTCACGCCTCTTCGACCACTTGAGTACTACTCCACGTTATGTTTTTGTCGGATATTCCGGACTATGCAGGGGCCTTGTCCTGCCTTGGGAGGCATCCCCGGTCCAGAATAAACTTTATATAGTATAGCAAAAAAGTCTCCTTCCGTCAACACTTTTCTCCCCGATGCCGGGCCCGGTCTGCAGCGCAGGCCGGGCCTTTTTGAGGGTATTTTTTGCGAGGTGCAGAGGTTTTTGCAAAAAAGGGCTGGCTTTTTTACGGTTTTCGAGTATAATATAGGGGATATAGTTCAAATTTGAAGCAAAAGGAGTTTTTGTTCCATGGCACAGGCAAAACAGGACATGGGGTCCGGCAGCGTAAAAAAGCTGATGCTGCAGCTGATGATCCCTGCCGTGGTGGCGCAGGTGGTGAACCTGCTGTACAACATCGTAGACCGCATTTACATCGGGCACATTGAGGGCATCGGCGCAGCCGCGCTCACCGGCGTGGGACTGTTCACCCCCATCCTCATGCTGCTGAACGCGTTCGCCATGCTGGTGGGCGCGGGCGGTGCACCGCGCACCGCCATCGCACTGGGGCAGGGGGACCGGCAGCAGGCCGAAAAGATCATCTCCAACAGCTTTACGGTACTGATGCTCTTTGCAGTGGTGCTGACCATCGGCTTTTATGCGGGTGCGCCCGCGCTGCTGCGGCTGTTCGGTGCCAGCGATGCCACCCTGCCGTATGCGTTGAGCTACAGCCGCATCTACATTCTCGGCTCGGTGTTCGTGCTGCTGGTGCTGGGCATGAATCCCTTCATCACCACCCAAGGCTTTGCCAAGACCAGCATGCTCACCACCGTGATCGGTGCCGTGATCAACATCATTCTGGACCCCATCCTCATCTTCGGGTTCGGGCTGGGCGTGCAGGGCGCAGCCATTGCTACGGTGCTCAGTCAGGCCGTGGGCGCGGCGTGGATCCTGCAATTCCTCACCGGCAAAAAGACGATCCTGCGCCTGCGCAAGGACTATCTGCGCCCGGAAAAGCAGGTCATCCTGCCGGTGCTGGCACTGGGCATCTCTTCCTTTGTGATGCTTTCCACCGAGAGTCTGCTCTCCATCAGCTTCAGCTCCAGTCTGGCCCGCTACGGCGGCGACGTGGCGGTGGGTGCCATGACCGTGATCACCAGCGCCTCCCAGCTGTGCACACTGCCCATTCAGGGCGTGTGTCAGGGCGGCCAGCCGGTGATGAGCTTCAACTTCGGGGCCGGCAAAAAGCCCCGCGTAAAGGAGGCTTTCCGGTTCCAGCTGACCCTGTGCGGCGCATACACCTGCCTGTTCTGGCTGGCCATGATGCTGGTGCCCGGGGCCGTGGCAGGCATCTTCACCTCCGATTCCGCACTCATTTCCTACACCACCTGGGCCATGCGCATTTACATGGCCGGCATTTTTGCCATGGGCTTCCAGATCGCCTGCCAGCAGAGCTTTATGGCGCTGGGGCAGGCGAAGGTGAGCCTGCTGCTGGCCTGCCTGCGCAAGATCATCCTGCTGATCCCGCTCATCTTTCTTCTGCCGCATCTCGTGGCAGACCCGGTGTTCGGCGTATTTCTGGCGGAGCCGGTCAGCGACATTCTGGCGGCCACCATTACTACCATCACCTTCTTTGCCCGGTTCGATAAAATTCTGGATCAGGGTGCGGCGCGGGTGTAACCGCTGCTTCCAGAGCCTGCAAACGTGCTGCGTGCGTTTGCAGGCTCTTTTGTTTTGCCGGGAGATGCTCCCTCCTCCGCTTGCCTGCATTCCGCAGGGCGGTGCCCCTGCCCGAAACCTTTTGAAACTGCTGTAAAGTCGTTCTTTTTTGTGTACGGGTTTGACAGATTTTCCGTCTACTTCCGGTTTTTGTGCAGTTTTGCCCTGTCATTCTACCTCAAATTCTCAGCTGTTTTTGTGCTCGTTCCACAAAATTGCATACCCCCCCCCGAAAATTCAGCATTTTGTTTTGACATTCTCCACGGCACAGCACTATACTTGTGCCACAAAGAGACGCCGGGCATGAAAATGCACGGCTATGTGTTTTTCTGCCCCGAAGTTCCGGGTTTTGCCGGTTTTTGGTATCGTTCCCGGTAGCATTCACGTCTCTGCAAGTTTTTTTGTTTGGAGGGTTTTGTAATGCGAAAAAGCGTGAAACAACAGCTGGCCTTGCGGGTACTTTCTACAGCTGCGTTGATGGCAATGGCCTCTTCCATCGCCACGGCGGCCTTTGCGGACACTTACGATTTGAACAAGGGCAGTGTGGACATCCTTGCCGAGGACGGCAAGCAGTATATCACCCAGTGGGCGGATAAGGATAAGAGCACCTATGTGACGGACGACAAGGGCGAAGAAATCAAAAAACGTCAGGATGATGACATCATCCTGACCACCAAAAATAAGACCACCGGCGAGACCGAGACCACCGACGAGACCAAGCCCACCTCCAACACCGTCACCATTGACGCCAAAGAGGGCAACACCGCCAATGTGACCTTGCAGGATGTGCACATTGAAGTTAATACCACCGATGCCAAGTCCGGTGCAATCGAAATAAAGGGCGATGGCGACACCAACCTTGAGCTGAACGGCGACAACACCGTTCTGGTTGAAAACGAGTGGAGTGAAGAACACGCCGCCATCGAAAAAGCGGACAAATACGGCAAGGGCACCCTGACCATCAAGGACGATTTGAACGATGACGGCTCTGCCAAAGACAAGGACGAAAACGGAAATGCCGCTGGCGGGGACACCGGCAAACTGCTGGCTGGCGGTTCCGGTCGAGACCTTTGTGATACATCCAACATTACCATCACCGGCGGTGAGATTACGGCAATCGGCGGAAACGATGGCGGCTGCGGTATTGGCGGCGGCGGCAGACCCGGCGGTACCGGCAAGAACATCTGCATTAAGGGCAATGCACATGTTACTGCTGCTGGTGCAGAGGGCGCTGCAATCGGCGGCGGTGCCAGCGGCGGAAACAGCATCACCATTACGGACCATGCCGTTGTTGATGCTTACGGTGCTTGGGGTTCCGCCATTGGTGATGGCGGTCTGTACAGCGGGAATGGCTCTGCTACAACCATTACGATCTCCGGGAATGCCACTGTAAAGGCCGAGACTGTTCAAGGCGGCAGCGCCATCGGTGCCGGTCAGCACGGCGATTCCGGGGATCTCACGATCAATATTGAAGAAAATGCCAACGTTACCGCCATCGGTTCCTATGACGCTCCCGCGATTGGAAATCGTTTCGGTGAGGACGGTACAACAACCATCAACATTACCGGCGGCACCGTAAATGCGATCAATTCCTTTGGCTCCGATATGTATGCCGACAGGGATGGAACCGGTGACTCCCGCCCTGCGATCGGTGCCAAGATTTACAAGAACGAATACCATGATGGCGCCACCTGTAATGTTAACATCAACAGCAGCACCGGCGATACCGTTGTCAACGCATACATTTATGGAAAAGGCTCCGGCCCTGCGATCGGTTCCACAATTTCTTCTTACAATGATATCACGCACAAATATGAGAATCAGTATGTCCCTGCCGACAGCGTCAGCTACAATGCAGACGGTTCCTCCAACTTTGGCGAACGCAACTCCGCCATCGTCAATTGCTATAATAATGGTACTGTTGCCAAAGAAAAACTTGAACTGCCGGACACAATGGATCCTTTAGCTCCTGGTTATCACAAGTATCGCCACACCATCACCGGCGGCACCCTCACCAAGGTCGTCCACAACCGCACATACATGGAGGAGAACCCCAACATTGACACCAGCAAGCTGAAGGACGAGGACCTGCACGACTGGAAGCTGGTGGGCGAAGTCGTAAAGCCTACTACCGAAAAGGACGGCTACGCCGACTACATCTGCTCCATCGACAAGTGCGGGCAGACCAAACATGTGGTGCTGCCCAAGATCGTGCCGGACACGCCCAGCACCCCCGACACCCCCAACACGCCCAGCACCCCGGACACGCCCAACAAGCCGGATACCCCCAACAAGCCGGACGTCCCGTCCACCCCGGAGGTGACCCCGGCAGACCCCGCCGTGACCCCGGACGCCGTGCAGGCTGACACTGCCCCGGCAGATGCCGCTGTGACCCCTGCGGCTGCCCAGAACGTCGTGCAGGACGCAAAGCCGGAAGCTGCTGCCACAGCTGCCGTTTCTGCCGCCGCCCTGCCCCAGACCGGTGCAAACTGGCTGGCAGTGGCAGGCAGCGCCCTGAGCGGTCTGTTCCTGCTGGCCGCAGGCTTTGTGCTGGACCGCAAAGGCCGCCGCATGAACTAAAGCCACCCCCGCCTACCGTGCGGTTCCGCAAGCAGCACGGCAGTTCGATACCCTTTCATAACAGAACCCCCTCGGGCCCGATGACCCAAGGGGGTTCTGCTTTTTTCAGGGTTTTACTTGCCCGCCAGCAGAATGGCCAGCACGGCTTTCTGCACATGCAGGCGGTTCTCGGCTTCGTCAAAGATCTCGTCGGCGTGCTGCTCGAACACGGCGGTGGAGATCTCCTCGCCCCGGTGGGCGGGCAGGCAGTGCAGCACCATGGCGTCGGGCTTGGCGGCTTCCAGCAGCTTGCCGGTGAGCTGGAAGCCCACAAAATCCCGCAGGCGCTGCTCG
>ERZ860445.690-NODE-690-length-23396-cov-16.935607_pt1 | contig 23396 bp, 18 predicted proteins | sample MGYA00509977_ERZ860445 | MGnify/ENA primary metagenome ERZ860445 (study PRJEB30046, sample SAMN00715233) | human gut metagenome | study: EMG produced TPA metagenomics assembly of the A metagenome-wide association study of gut microbiota in type 2... | reverse complement strand
TCCGGGATTGTTTGATTAATATTAATTTGTCTCGATTTTAACGGGACACTAATGACCGGTACTAATGTAATTAACTCTATATCTCTTTCTACGGGAAATTCTCATAATCAGACTTACCTTTCGGCTTCTACAACTAATTCTACAGGTATTGTACCGGAGAGTAAATATAACCGATATAACTTTTCTGCCCGTAATACGACGAAGTTTGCTCAAGATAAGTTAATTCTTGATTTTGGTGTTAACTTTATTATACAGAACAATCATAATTTAGTTTCACAGGGTGTATACAATAATCCGATTGTAGGTCTGTACTTGTTCCCGCGAGGTGAAAATTTTGATGAAGTAAGAACTTTTGAACGATGGAATGATGCACGTGGCATCCAGATGCAGTATTGGCCTTATGGTGCGGGAGCTCATACTATTCAGAATCCATATTGGGTTCAGAATCGTATGGATAGAGATATGAATAAACGACGTTATATGGTTAACGCTTCTCTTCAGTATAATGCGACTGATTGGTTGAATATTGTAGGACGTGTGCGAATGGACGAATCTACTACCAAACAAAATAATCGTTTTGCAGCATCTACCAATACGACATTGGCCGGAATGAATGGAGGTTATCGTGTAGAAGATGGAAATGACCGTACTGTATATGCTGATATTATGGCTAATGTGGACAAAAGTTGGGGTAAATACAGATTGGTAGCCAATGTCGGTGGCTCATTGAATGATCAATATTTCAATAGTATGTATATGGGAGGTGACCTAATTGTTCCAAATCATTTTGCAGCTAATAATCTTGATTTGGAGTCTCACTTTAAAAGAAATGAAAAAGGATGGCATGACCAGACTCAATCTGTATTTGCTTCTGTAGAAGGTAGTTGGAACGATGCTGTTTATCTTACTGTTACCGGACGTAACGATTGGGCTTCGCAATTGGCATTCTCAAAGCAGCCTTCATTCTTTTATCCCTCAGTAGGTTTGTCTGGTATTCTGTCTAATCTGTTTTCAATGCCAGAATGGATTTCTTATTTGAAGGTACGTGGTTCTTATTCAAAAGTAGCCAGTGCATTTTCACGTTTTTTGTCCAACCCAAGTTTGGTATTTAATGAACAGACTGGTACATGGACTCAAAATTCTACTTATCCTTATAGAGATCTTAAACCGGAAGATACCCGTTCCTGGGAAATTGGTGTGAATGCCCGGTTATTTAATGATTTGAGTATTGACGCCACTTATTATCGTTCAAATACCTTCAATCAGACTGTATATGGTACGCTGCCTGCTTCATCTGGTTACTCCAATTTTATAGCTCAAACCGGTAATGTACAAAATCAGGGTGTAGAACTTGGTATAGGTTATAACCATAAATGGGGAGATTTTGAATGGGACAGTCATTTTACATTTACTTATAATGAAAATAAGATTATTGATTTAGGTGACGATATTGTTAATCCCCTGACAGGAGAAGTCAATCAGATTACTGAGATTCAAAAGTCATGGTTAGGTGCTGCTAATGTAGCTCCTCATGTGATTCTTCGTGAAGGTGGTTCTTTGTCTGACATCTATGTAAATCATTTTATCAAACGTGATTATAATGGTTTTGTGGCAGTAGATAATAATGGGAATATTTCGATGGAAGAAGTTGATCCGGTAAAAGTTGGTTCACTTACTCCGAAATGCAATCTTGGATGGAATAATACTTTCAGTTATAAGGGAGTATCCTTGGGAGTAGTTATTACAGCTCGTGTTGGTGGATTGGTTTATTCCGGCACTCAAGGTGTATTGGATTATTATGGTGTGTCCGAAGCTTCTGCCCAGGCGAGAGAAGGTAGCCCTATCAAGGTTAATTATGGAACCATTACTCCTAAAAGCTATTATCAGACCATTTCTACAGGTAATGGAGGATATGGAGCCTACTATTTATACGATGCAACCAATGTACGTTTACAGGAACTTTCTTTAAACTATACATTCCCCCGATCTTGGTTTAACAATAAGGTAGGAATCACAGTAGGGTTTGTAGGAAGAAATCTTGCTATGATTTATTGTAAGGCACCGTTCGACCCGGAATTGTCTGCAGCTACCGGAAGTAACTATTATCAGGGAGTAGACTATTTTATGCTTCCAAGTACCCGTAATTTTGGATTCAATATCAAATTCCAATACTAAACAGAACGAACTATGAAGAATATAATAAAAACAACTGCGTGGACCGTGCTTGCAGCAATAGCAATAAGTGGTTGTACAAATAAATTTGAGGATTTTAATACCGATCCGTATGCGTTGCGTACAGAAGACCCTTCTGTTTTGATTTCGCCGATGTTTGAAACTTTGATGTATGTGCAGCAGAATTCCTCTCAAATGGTAGATCAGATGGTGGGAACTTATGGAGGATATTTTGCTCTGAATAACCGTTGGGATGGACAGAATTTTGATACATTTAATGCCCCGGACAGTTGGGCTTGTATTCCATATAATAAAGCATTTAATACGATTTATGCCAATTTTTTCCGTGTAGAACACATTACTGAGGGTAATGGGCATTATTATGCCATGGCCAAGCTTATCAAAGCAGCTGCTATGGCGAGAGTGGTCGACATTTATGGCCCGATTCCTTATTCTCAGGTGCAGGATGGGGATATGACTGTAGCATACGATCCGGCAGAAGAGGTTTATCAGCATATCATTGAAGATTTGAAGTCGGCAGCCAATACCTTGTCCGATTTTGTAGCTTCCGCTCCGGGCTATAAACCGATGGAGGCTTCCGACCCTATTTACGGTGGTGACTATACTTCGTGGGCGAAATTTGCAGAATCGTTGATTATGCGAATCGCTATGCGTATCGGAGATAAGGAAGCTTTTGTAGATGCGGTGAATTCTCCAATTGGGTATATTCAGTCGAATACAGAGAATGCCATGCGTGATCCGCAATCAATGGGTAATCCTTATAATATTGCTTGTTCTATTTGGGGAGACCTTCGTCCTGCCTCTTCCATAGTAAGCTATATGGTAGGTTATAAAGACGGTCGTGCAGACAAGTGGTTTACTCCTGCTTCTGCTTCTTGGTCTTCCAGTTATGGTAAATATGTAGGAATGAGAAGAGGTAATGAAGTGCTCCCTGGAAATGATGGGGATAGAAGTAAGCTGACCTTTAAGCATGAAGATTTTGTACCTGTTTATGTTGCTGCCGAATCACAGTTTCTTTTGGCTGAAGCTGCTCTTAAAGGCTGGATTTCTGGTGATGCCAAAACTTATTATGAAGCGGGTATCAAGTTATCGTTCGAACAGTGGGGAGCCTCTGGGGTAGATACCTATCTTGCTGATAAGACTAGTGTGCCGGGTGATCACAAAGAAAAATTAGCTTCTCAAAACTATGACAGAAAGACTGAAGTGAAGATAGCATGGGATGCAGAAAGTACACCTGAGAAACATTTGGAACAAATTATTACCCAAAAATGGATTGCTAACTATCCATTAGGGCTGGAAGCTTGGGCAGAATACCGTCGTACAGGTTATCCGGAGCTTGCTCCCATGGTAGACAACTTGAATACTGCTGTTATTACTGATGTTGTACGTGGCGCACGTAGAGTACGTTATCCCTATCAGGAGAAGGATCTGAATAGGGATAACTATAATCAGGCACTTACTCTATTGGGTGGCCCTGATAATGAAGCGACTGATTTATATTGGGCAAAGAAGTAATTATTTAAACAGGAATAAGTATGAGAAACAATATATTGAAAATGAGCTTGGGCGTTGCATTATTTTCTTTGTTGACTGGATGCAATGACTGGACAGAACCGGAAGTGAATGTATATGACGATTGTCCGTTGGATCAGATAGATCGGGATGAGGCTTATTATGAAGCATTAAGAGCTTATAAAGCATCAGAACACTCTGTGGCATTTGGATGGTTTAGTGGCTGGGGGGAAGGCAGTGCAAAAGTTTCTGCAATGCTTTCTGCAGTACCGGATTCAATGGATATTATTTCTTTGTGGGATAACAGCCGTAATCTTACTCCAAGCAAGAAGGAAGATCTTGAATTTGTTCAAAAGGTGAAAGGTACTAAGGTGGTGGTCTGTGGCTTTGTGCATAATATTGGAGATGGATATACACCTCCTGAATATAATGGCTCTCAACAGGAAAAAGAGGCTTTTTGGGGATGGGATGATGGCGATGAAGAAGCCATTCATTCTGCTATTGCCAAGTATGCCAATGCTATTTCGGATACTCTTTATAAGTATGGGTATGACGGTTTTGATATCGATTATGAGACTAGTGGAAAATTGGATGAAAATAAAAAGTATTTCAGTTGGTTTGTAGAAGAAATGGGACATTATTTTGGACCAAAATCTGGAACTGGACGACTTTTCATTATTGATGGTTATGTGAATCAGATAGCTCCTCAATTAACACAATATGTTGATTATTTTGTTTCGCAAGCATATTCTGTATCGGGAGGAACTCCTTCACCTAGTGCTGGAACTACTGCTGCAGATAAAGACCGACGTCTTGGACAATGTGTCAATGCATTTAAAGATGTAATGACAGAAGAAGAAGTGACTAATAAGTTTATTGTTACTGAAAATGTAGAATCAGCAATGGACTGTTTGAAGGGAGGTTTCTTTTGGACAGATATACAAGGCCGTAAATGGAGTAAGGAGGTAATGCCTTCCATTGTAGGATTTGCTTCGTGGCAACCCTCTAATGGATTCCGTAAAGGTGGATTTGGAGGATATAAATTTAATAATGAAGCAGTAAGTACTACTCCGTATAAATGGTTCCGAAAGGCAATCCAGCAACAAAATCCTGCACCGGGAGTAAAAATAATTACAGATGATGATTATGTAGCACCTAAAAATTAAACCAATATGAAACGATATATTGAATCTTTTCTTTTTGCATTACTGGCAACATTCTTGGTTGCAAGTTGTGAAGACGCCGAATATACTGTAAATGGAACAACTGTTTTCTTGCAGGAAAGTGTCAATGAAACAGGGATTGCCGGAGAAGTAACCACTATTCCTGCGGATGGCAAAAAGGTAAGTCTGACTATTGCATTAAGTAGTCAGGCTAGTGAGGATATTACTGTAAGACTTGCAACAGATGAGACAGCTCTTGCTACGTACAATAAAGAACAGTCTGGAGAATATCTGTTAATGGATAAATCTTTGTATGATTTAGGTGGAGATATAACTATTCCTGCTGGTAAATATGTATCTGATCCGGTAGAGATTAAACTAAATAAAATTCCGGAAGATATTGCAGACCGTCCGCTTGCTCTTCCTGTAACAGTGGAGGTAGTAAAAGGAAGTGTTATGGTAGCACCAGTTACTTCTAAATATGTGATTGCTGTATCTCCTGTATTGACAAATGAACTTGCTCAGTTCGATTACAATGGAGCAGGATTGTCATGTGATGATTTTTCTGCATTCTATCCGCAGTATACTATTGAATGTCGTTTCCAAATGGAGAATTCTTCTAATCGTAACCGTTTTGTATTTAATAACGGTCATTTGTCAGGACGTTTTGAAGATCCACAGCAAGATCAAGACGGACACAAAGCTCATTCTTTGGTACAGTTTCATGTAGCTCCAGACAAATGGATTAATCCAAGTCTTTCTTTTGAATCGAATTTATGGCAGCATCTGGCAGTGACTTATGATGGCAAGGCTATTACCATTTATGTGAACGGTGCTTTTGCAGGCACTCAGGAATATCCGGTAGAGAATGCGGGGCAGTTTGATTGTCTTAAATGGTTTGAAACCAATACCTATTGGGGAAGATGTAAATTACTTATTACAGAAGTTCGTGTATGGTCAGTTTGTAGAACAGAAAGTCAGATTCAATCGAATATGAAATCAGTTTTGCCTAATTCTGCTGGTCTGGAAGGATATTGGAGGATTAATAAGGCTACTTATGATGCTGACTCCAAATCGTTTGCAGATCTTACAGGAAAAGGACATCCATTGACAACTAATGCGACTATGAAATGGATTCCGAATGTATCGTCTGAAGATACTTCTACACCATGGAAATAATATAAAAATTGAATTCTTATGAAAATATCATTGATTTTAAAGACAAATATATGGGTGTTTATTGCGGCTTTTACTCTGTTGGTAGCCTGTAATAATGATGAGACTGTAGAGGAAATGGCTTCTATTACCCTTGACCATGAATCGTATGAGTGCGGAAAAGAAGGAGGTACTGTAGAAGTAAAAGTTACGAGTCCTACAGACTGGACTTTACAGGGATATAGTTATTGGGCTGTACCCTCTGCGACTGAAGGAAAAAGTGGAGATGTAGTAACCTTTACGGTAGAGCAGAACCTTTCTCTTCAGCCTCTTGAAGTTGAATATATCTTTGTTTCTGGGAATGCTGTTAAACCTTTTGTCATAAAACAGGAGAAAGGAGAGTATATAGAGGATGCAATCTCTTTGTCTGCAAATAAGCTGACTATAGGTCCTGATGGAGGAACATTGGAGATTACTGTTACAAGTTCAAAAGGTTGGTCTGTGGATAATGCTAATAATAATTGGTGTCATATCTCGGCTACATCCGGCCAAAACGGTGATAAAGTTACATTTACAATAGATCCCTCCTATCAGAATCTTGACCGAAGTAAGGTTTTTACTTTTAAAAGAGGGTATGCATCGGTTGATCTGACTATTACTCAGACTAAGCGTGAAGCTACTCCAAATGATATAGTTCTTTCAGAGGAATCTGTTAATGTAGATCAAGAAGGAGGAACGGTTACTTTGACAGTAGTATCAGCTCTGTATGATTGGACAATGCAGGTGGGTAGTGGTAATACATGGTGTCATGTGGATGCTCGAAATGGTTCTAAAGATGAGAAAAATGTACAGTTTATCTATACGGTAGATCCGAATACAACAGCTTATTCCAGAACGAATACTACAACTTTTAGAGCAGGGCCGACTTCCAAGACTTTTAAGATTATACAAGCACCTTGTCCGGCATCACCTGATGATATAGTTTTGTCGGGAGAAACGTTTGAAATGCCGGCAGAAGGGGGAAATGTACAAGTTGTGCTTGAGTCTGTAAAATACGATTGGACAATGACTACTTATCCTCCTTCAGGATGGACTTTGGATAATTCTATAAGAAAAGGAAGTAAGGACGATAAAAATGTGATATTTAATTTTACAGCATCTGCTAATACAGCTTTTAATGTAAAAACATGTACAATGACATTTACATCAGGACCTACAAGAAAAACTGTTAAAATTACGCAGAAACCAGTCTCCTCAAAATGAATCTCAATTTGATTTATTAGGGAAAATAAGAAAAGAACGGTTCTTATAGATGTATTATTGATGTTTTTTATTTCATAGATTAAGGTTTACATAGAAGGATATGCTATTAATAGTATGAGAATATTGTTTTTAGTATATCCTTTATTCGTATAAAATCAGAAAATATTTATTGATAAAAATAATACTAATGGAAATTAAATATATTATTTCAGGTGGACTGATTACATTGTCAGCATTGTCTGCCTGTTCTGAACAGAAACAAGATATTCCTTTGAATATTGTATACATTATGACAGATGATCATACAGCCCAAATGATGAGTTGTTATGATAATCGATATGTAGAAACTCCTAATTTGGATCGCATAGCTGCAGATGGAGTACGGTTTACAAATAGCTTTGTGGCAAATTCACTTAGTGGTCCGAGCCGTGCATGCATGCTGACTGGAAAGCATAGCTGTGCAAATAAGTTTTATGATAATAGCACGTGTGTGTTTGATTCTACACAACAGACTTTCCCTAAACTTTTGCAAGAAGCTGGCTACCAGACTGCTTTAGTGGGAAAGTGGCATTTGGAGAGTACACCTACGGGATTCGATTATTGGGAAATTTTACCAGGTCAAGGTGATTATTATAATCCGGATTTTATTTTCCAGGATGGCAGTATAGTACGTAAGCATGGATATGTGACCAATATTATAACAGATGATGCGATAGACTGGATGGAAAATAAAAGGGATAAGAAAAAGCCTTTTTGCTTACTTATTCATCATAAAGCAATTCATCGGAACTGGATGGCCGATACCTGTAACTTGAGTCTGTATGAAGATAAAACATTCCCTTTGCCGGATAATTTTTACGATACGTATGAGGGACGTGAGGCTGCTGCAGCCCAAGAAATGAGTATCGACAAGGATATGGATATGATTTATGACTTGAAAATGTTGCGTCCGGATAAGGATACTCGTCTGAAATCATTGTATCAGAAGTTTATTGGCAGAATGGATGAAGGACAGCGTGCTGCATGGGATGCTTTCTATGGTCCGATAATTGATGATTTCTATAAACAGAATCTGCAAGGAAAAGATTTGGCGAACTGGAAGTATCAACGCTATATGCGTGACTATATGAAGACGCTCAAGTCCTTGGATGATAACGTCGGTCGTGTACTTGATTATTTAAAAGAAAAAGGCTTGCTTGACAAAACTTTGGTAGTCTATACATCTGACCAGGGTTTCTATATGGGTGAACATGGATGGTTCGACAAACGATTCATGTACGAAGAATCTATGCATACTCCGCTTATCATGCGTATGCCTGAAGGCTTCAAACGCCGTGGTGACATAACGGAAATGGTACAGAATATTGACTATGCTCCTACGTTTCTCGAATTGGCTGGAGTGGAAATACCTGAAGATATTCAGGGTGTGTCATTGCTGCCATTGTTGAAAGGAGAACATCCCCAAGACTGGCGTAAGTCTTTGTATTATCATTTTTATGAATATCCGGCAGAACATATGGTAAAACGTCATTATGGGATACGTACCGACCGTTATAAGCTGATTCATTTCTATAATGATATTGATAAGTGGGAGTTGTTTGACTTGAAGAATGACTCTTCCGAGATGCATAACTTAATTGATGATCCGGCTTATGCTGAAGTTTTGGAGAATATGAAAAAAGAATTGTATAGACTGCAGATTCAATATAATGACACAGTATTTGAAAAATGAATAAATATCATCATGTAGGAATATGTATGGTAGGAGGATTTTATTTATCCTCCTTTCCATTACAGGCGGTTGGTTCAGTGGGGAAAGCTCCTCATATTATCTTGATTATGACCGATCAGCAGCGTGCTGATGCATTAGGGTGTGCAGGAAATGAAGCTGTTATTTCACCCAATATAGATCAACTTGCTTCAGAAGGACATTTGTTCTGTAATGCATATACAGCAGCTCCCAGTAGTACTCCGGCGCGAGCAGGAATGCTGACAGGCATGTCTCCTTGGCATCATGGATTGTTGGGATATGGGAAAGTAGCAGAACATTATAAATATGAGATGCCTCAGATGCTAAGAAATCTAGGATATCACACATTGGGGATAGGAAAAATGCATTGGACACCTCAGAATGCATTGCATGGTTTTGAAACGACTTTAATAGATGAAAGTGGACGTGTTGAGTCTCCATATTTCAAGAGTGATTACCGGAAATGGTTTGATATACAGGCTTTCGGTCTGAATCCTGATAGTACAGGAGTAGATTGGAATGGGCATGGAGCAAAAGCCTATGCCTTGCCGGAACGTTTGCATCCTACAGTATGGACGGGAGATAGAGCGGTGGAGGCTATTCGAGGCTATTCGTCGGAAAAGCCCTTGTTCTTGAAGATTTCATTTGCACGTCCGCATAGTCCTTATGATGCTCCCCAAAGAATAGTGGATATGTATGTAGAGAAAAACATTCCGGCCCCAGTAGTAGGAGATTGGTGCGCAGATATGCCGATAGATGGGCATCCAGAGTTGCATCCTACGGCAGCAAAGGGGAACTTTGGAATAGATTATGCCAAGAATTCGCGTAAGTACTATTATGCATCGATCACTTTTATAGATGAGCAGGTAGGGCGTATCATGGAGGAATTGAAAAAGAAGGGAATGTACGATGAGGCATTAATCTGCTTTGTGGCCGATCATGGAGATATGTTGGGTGATCATAATATGTGGCGTAAGACTTATGCTTATGAGGGTTCAGCTGCCATTCCTTTTATTATTAAGCTTCCTGAAAAAATGGAGGGAGGATTAAAGAAAGGAGAAGTGCTTGAGCAGCCTGTTGAATTGCGTGATTTGCTTCCTACTTTTCTGGATATGAACCATCAGAAAGTACCGGAGGATATGGATGGTGCTTCGTTATTACCTTTATTACAAAAAGAAAAATGTATATGGCGTAAATATATCGATATTGAGCATTCTACGGCCTATTGGGAGGATAATTACTGGTGTGCACTGACAGATGGTAAGATAAAATATATTTGGTTTTTTCGCACGGGGCAAGAGCAATTGTTCGATTTGGTGAAAGATCCTCATGAACTGAATGATGTGTCGGGGTCTTGTTCTTATCGAGGTATTTTGAAAAAAATGAGACAGGCTATGATTAATCATTTGAAAGAACGTGGTGAAGAATGGGTGAAAGATAATCGGTTGATGATTCGTAATCAGAATTTATTGTATAGTCCTAATTATCCAAAACAGAAATGATTATGTATAGATTGATTATATTATTTTGTGGCTTATTCTCTTTTATTGTTGGAGAAGCTACAGTTTCCATAATTCCTTTGCCTCAGAAATGCGTTGAGAGGAAAGGGTATTTTAGATTAACTCCACAGACGACAATCGTGATATCTGATGATACTGAAGATATGCGTAATGCCGTGTCTGCTTGGAATGATTTATTTTATACGATGGCAGGGTCTTCACTAAAGGTTGTTACAGAGGAAAAGCTCTCGGATGTAATAAGTTGTAAACTGACTTCACATATAAAGAATGAAGAGGGATATCAATTAGATATCTCTTCTACAAAAGTGCAAATCAAGGCAAAAACTTCTAAAGGTGTATTTTACGCCTTTCAAACCTTACGTCAGCTATTGCCTCCAGATATTGAAGGCGGAGTACGGGCTGGGCAAGACGAATGGAACATTCCTTGTGTGTATATAGAAGATTATCCTTCTTTTCCATATCGGGGACTGATGCTGGATGTTTCGCGTCATTTTGTGGATAAAAATGACGTAAAACGGTACATAGATTTGCTGGCATTCCATAAAATAAATGTGTTTCACTGGCATTTGACAGATGACCAAGGCTGGAGGATAGAGATAAAGAAATATCCTAAATTAACAGAGGTAGGAGGGTTTCGAAATAAAACTATTAAGGGGTTTATGTGGAATAATCCAACAGAATGGGATACCAATCGATATGGAGGTTTTTATACACAAGAGGATGTGAAGGAGGTGTTGGCTTATGCAAAGACACGTTTTGTAGAGGTGATACCTGAGATAGAAATGCCTGGACATTGCTTAGCTGCATTGGCCGCATATCCTGAGTTTTCATGTTCTGGAGGTCCTTTTGAAGTCGAAGGACGATGGGGCGTTTTTAATGATATTTATTGTACAAAAGAAGCGACATTTCACTTTTTAACGGATGTGCTGGATGAAGTGATGGCTCTGTTCTCCTCTCCATATATTCATTTGGGAGGGGATGAGGCACCTCGTATTCGTTGGAGAAACTGTGTACATTGTCAAGAGCGTATGAAACAATTGAACCTTGCGAAAGAAGCTGAGTTGCAGACATATTTTATGGGACGTATTGAAGCTTATTTGAATGATAAGGGTAAAAAAATTATTGGTTGGGATGAAATCCTTGAGGGGGGTGTTCCACAACGTGCCATTGTGATGTCATGGAGAGGAGAGAATGGGGGAGTTCGTGCAGCTAAAGCTGGATATGATGTGATTATGACTCCTAATACTTATATGTACTTCAACTGTCATCAGTTGGATGCAGAAGAAACAATTGGTATTAAAAAACGCTTGATTTCTTTAGAAAAAGTATATAATTATCATCCGGTTCCTGCAGAACTGACTGATAAGGAGGCTACTCATATAAAGGGAGTACAGGCTAATTTGTGGACTGAATACTTGACAACGTCTAGGGATATGGATTATTTACTTTATCCCCGTATGGCTGCATTGTCAGAGGTTGCATGGAGCAACCAGAAACGAAAGAACTATAAAAACTTTTGTATTCGTTTGGATAGCATCAAGAAACATTATGATAGAATGGGAATATTTTATTGTGGAAAGGATAAACGATGAGTAAGGTAAATTTGATTCGGTTATTATGTGCCATTATGATGTATCTGAAATGTGTCTTTATCTATTCACAAGGACATTTTCAGACAGGAAAAGTAGATTTGAATATTGTGAATAAAGGAACTTCTTTGTTTGCAGAAGGGTTTTCTGTATTTTCAGTTGATAATCATTTTGTGTGGTGTGGATCTGCAATCCGTTCAGTGGAAGATGGAAAGTATTATTTGTTTTATTCAGCTTTTGAGTCGGGAGACAAGGCTCCGTCTTTCGTTGATGCATGGGTTTTAGGGTCAAAAATAGGTGTGGCGGTTTCAGATTCTCCATATGGAGGATATAGACAGTTGGGCTTTGTATATAATCAAGATGGTTATTCACCAGATAATTCTTCTTGGGATGCGCAGACCGTACATAACCCTCATGTCAAACGATATGGCGATAAATATTATTTATATTATATTGGCTCTGTTGATTTGGGAGAGAATGCATGTATAAAAGGAAAAATTAACAGAAGAGATAGAATACAACAGAATTTTCAGATTGGAGTATTGTCTTTTCATACCATCCAAGATTTATTGAAAGGTAACTTTACTTGTTATACATCACCTCTGCTTTCCCCTCGTACTCGCGTAAAGGCAGATAATGTATTGAATCCTTCTCCCAAAGGGGTTATTCCAAAGCCTGATAATCTGATAGTGGTTAATCCGTCTGTTGTTTATCGTCCTTCTGACAAGAAGTATTTACTTTATTTTAAAGGGAATGTATATGATCCGGCATGGCGTGGAGTGCACGGAGTTGCAATATCCGATTCTCCTGAAGGTCCTTTTGTTGCTCAGGATTATTGGATTTTTGATTTTGATGTAAAAGATGGAAGAAAATTGAATGCGGAAGATCCTTTTGTATGGTATAATCGAAAGAAACAATGTTTTTATGCTGTTTTCAAAGATTTTACAGGAGCATTTACAAAAGGAGAACCAGGGTTGGCTATTATGACATCTGTTGATGGTATTAATTGGACTTTGCCTGAAAATTCATTGTTTATGAAGAAAAAGATTGTACTCAAAGACGATACAGAGATAGATGTAGATCGTTTGGAACGTCCACAATTATTATTGGACAATGATGATAATCCAATTGTGCTATATGCTGCTTGTGCCATTACTTCCATTAATGAAAAGAAAGATGGTAGCTCTTTTAATATTCAAATACCAATTGTAAAAAGTTCGTTTTAGAAAAGTTTCTATCTCTTGCTGGTGTTATCTTAATAAGAACATGAACCAAGCAAGAGGTAGATAATCTTTTAGTTCTGCTCGTAAAATTTTTAAAGCTTGTTGTATGCGATAGTCAATGGTTTTGGGAGAAACATTGAGCTGTTCTGCTATCTCTTTATAGCTCATGTTCTTAAACCGATGCATGATAAAAGCTTCTTTATAGGAAGGTGGTAGTGAAGTGATGGCTTGTTGTATGTGCTTATTCAACTCTTTTAATTGGTAGAAGTCTATTTCTGTTGTTAATGTTTGCATTTCTTGATAGAAATAGTTCTCAGCAAAGTTCTTGTTTTCTTTTTTGTTGAGGATATTTAAAGCTCGGTTATGAATACTGGTAAATAAATAGCTACTGAGTGATGTTTGTATAATTAAGGCTTCTCTGTTATTCCATAACCATAACATGGTTTCTTGAGCACATTCTTCTGCATCTTCCAAATCTACAAATTTATGTCCGTAGGCACAAAGTATGGGATAATATTTTCTAAATAGATTATTGAAAGCTTGTTCGTTACCTTGTTTCATATTAGACAATAGAATAATATCTTCGTTATTTCCCTCCATGTAGATTGTGTTTTTTATTTTGAAAACGACTTGTTTCAAAAGTATAAAATATTTTAGAATTTGTTTGACGCTTGTTATAAAAAGTTTGAATGGAGTGTAAATCTATAAAATGACAATTTTGTACTCTCCTTTATTTTTCTAAATTTGCAGAGTAAGTATTTAGCATAATAAATAAGTAACCTTAGTATTATGAAAAAAAGTTTGATTTATACCCGTACAGGCGATAAAGGTACGACTTCATTGGTCGGAGGTGTGCGTGTGTCAAAGACTCATATAAGACTGGAGGCATATGGCACAATCGATGAACTGAGTGCGCATCTCGGGATGTTGATAGCTATGATGGATGACGAAGAGAACCGGACTCTGTTACAATACATACAACATAAATTATTTTCTGTAGGAGCTTATCTGGCTACCGATCAGTCGCAAACCGAACTGCGCATAGAAAGCCGTATTTCGGAAGAAACAGTACGGAAACTGGAAGTGGCTATTGACAAGATAGATGCTTCTCTGCCTAAACTTACTGAGTTTGTATTGCCGGGAGGATCGAAGGAAGCTTCCGTGTGTCATGTATGCCGTACGGTATGCCGGCGTGCAGAACGCAGAATATTGGCACTTGAGACAGAAGAAGGATGCGTGATAGATGCCGAAGTGAAACAATTTGTCAACAGATTGTCCGATTATCTGTTTATTTTATCTCGAAAGTTAAATCAATTAACACATCATGATGAAATTTATTGGGATAAAACTTGCATATGAAAGAATTTGTTATACTTTTGTGCGACAATAAAAAAGAGTCAAACATTTAAAAAACAGGAAATGCTATGTATTGGACATTGGAATTAGCCTCTAAGCTGGAAGATGCTCCGTGGCCGGCAACAAAAGATGAATTGATTGATTATGCGATGCGTTCGGGCGCTCCATTGGAAGTAATTGAAAACTTGCAGGAAATGGAAGACGAAGGCGAAATATACGAAAGTATTGAAGATATTTGGCCTGACTATCCCAGCAAAGAAGATTTCTTTTTCAACGAGGAAGAATATTGATTCTGCCTGTTGAGTGGTTAAAGAAGGCAAAGGAGATAGAGAAGGTAAGGCTCAATCATGTTGTGGGAGCTTTACCTTCTTGTTTTTTAGGACTGTTTGTCTGTCTTTATCCTTTTCTTAACTATGTTCCCCTGTGGTATTTATCTATGTATTCTCTTTTCTAAAATCGGTAAATGAAAACTTTATCTCCCGAAACATGGCGTTTCATACAAGAACATCGTGAGGATGATGTGCGTAATCTGGCACTTCAGGGTAAGAAATATCCTTTGGTCGATATGGCTGAGGCTGTAATACAGATTGCAGCCCGGCAAATTGCGGAGAAGAAGTTACCTTCATGGGGAAGTGTAGAGGAGATATATTATCCGGGCCATCTGTCTATGGAGCAGTGTTCGTCGGAACAGACCGCTCTTTATAAGGCATCGCTGGTTCGGGGGGATTCTTTTGCAGACCTTACAGCCGGATTCGGAGTGGACTGTGCTTATATTTCCCGAAACTTTGCACAGGCTGACTATGTGGAGCGTCAAGAAGGACTGTGTGAGTTGGCGACGCATAATTTCCCTTTGTTGGGGTTGAATCATATCCGTGTAAATCATGCCGACGGTATTGATTTTCTGGCAAAGATGGAGCCTGTAGACTGTCTTTTTCTCGATCCGGCACGTCGCGATAAGAATGGAGGAAAGACTGTAGCCATTACAGATTGCGAACCGGATGTGTGTGCGCTTGAGCCTTTATTGGTAGAAAAAGGGAAAACGGTACTGATAAAGCTTTCTCCTATGCTGGATATTGCTTCTGCCTTGCGCGATTTGAAGTATATTCGGGAGATTCATGTCATTTCGCTTCAGAACGAGTGCAAGGAGTTGTTGCTGATTCTCCGGAAAGAAGCTGCTTCTGTTAAGAAAGAAACAAGCGAGGTACAGATTCATTGTGTGCAACTTTTTTCTCATGCACCGTCGCAGCATTTCAGTTTTTCCTACGAGCAGGAGAAAAGAGCGATTTGTCCTATATCGGAGCAAGTGGAAACTTATTTGTATGAGCCGGGAGCTGCATTGCTGAAGGCTTCTCCTTTCCGTTTGCTTGCATCGGCTTATGGGGTAAAAAAGCTGCATTCCAATAGTCATCTGTATACTTCTTCTCAGTTCGTCGATTTTCCGGGACGTTGTTTTAAAGTGGTAGGAATATCCGGTTTCGGGAAAAAAGAGTTGAAAACATTCTTGGAAGGAGTAGAGAAGGCTAATCTTACAGTGCGCAATTTCCCTTCTTCGGTAGCAGAACTACGGAAGAAACTGAAAATAAAAGAAGGAGGAGAAATCTATTTGTTTGCCACAACGCTGGGAGATGGGCAGAAAGTTCTTGTAAAATGTCGTAAGGTAGGGCAAGAGGAAGCCTGAAAGTGATAAAAATCAACCTTTCTGGAAAAAAGTACTGTATAAAAGTACAGAATAGTGTAAAAGATATGTTTTATAGCGATAAAACATATTCATTATGAAACTATTTCAAATACTTGGTTTGTTTATGTTCTTGGCCTCTTGTGGGGAATATAAACCGGAGGAAGAACTGGATTCAGAGGGAGGAGAGGTGAATACTACTTGTACTTTGCAATTGAACTGGCAGAGTGAGAATAATTCAAAATTGCATTATCCGTTATCGGTTTATGTGTTCGATGGGGCAAATAACTGTGTACTTCGGGAAAGTATAGCATCGGCTTATGCCGGTTTCTCTGCTTCTCTTCCCCAGGGAAAATATACGGTATCGGTATTCTCTGCTTTATCATCCGACGATTTTGCTTTTCCCTTTGAAGTGATTCCGGATAGTTACATCCGTCTGAAAAATGAGAACCGCTGTACTCTTCCGCTTCAGATGGGGCAGGCACGTGTCAGTTTAAATCAGTCGACCTTAGTCAATCTTACTCTTTCTTATATGGTATCTGCTTTGCATTTCTCATTCAATCTTGTACCCGAAGAAGCTAAAGCCGTGCAAGTAGCCGTATCACCGGTCAGTTCATCGGTCTCTTTTATCGGAAATTACAAAAACGATTCTGAATCCAGTATCATTTCCTGTCGCAAAGAAGGGCATGTATGGAAGTCGGATGCAGTGTATGTATTTCCTTGTAAGGATACACAGACCCATTTGTCTGTGACGGTACGTATGCCCGATAAAGATGAAGTGTACAGCTATACGTATAATGCCAGCCTTAAGCCCGGATACCCTTATCATTTTACGGGAAATTATAGCGATGGGGTTTCTCTTGACGGCGAATTTCAGATAGAGGGCTGGCATCCGGGAGTAGATATTGAATTTGGTTTCGATGAAATCCAGCCCGATGAAGGAGGGGGTGAAGAGGGAGGAGGCAATCCTTCCGGAGGGGAAGGCAATGACGATGAAGTCATTTCTGTGAATACATTACCGCAAGCCGATGCTGTATGGGGGCCTTTCTATGTCTGGAAGGTAGAGACCATTTCATCGAAGGAAGTGGAGGCTTTTCTGATTGCCCCCGACCAGTATTATACCGTTGCATCGGGTACGGAGAGCATATTGTCTGCTTACGATGTAGATGGTATACAAGGCTGGAGAGTCTTTTCCAAAGATGAGGCAGAAGCTTTTCGTGACCAGTTCTACAGCTTTACGATGGAAGAACTGAACAAGTTTCTGGTGGCCGAAGGTTTGGATGGATTCTATTATACAGATGGAGCCCGCTATTTGTGCAATGAAGGAAAATCTACTTTCTGTTTTTACAACAAGCGTGTACTCGATGCCGGAGCCACTCCCAAATATTATCTGCGTCCGGTGAAAGAGGTACGTTTACGAAAAGAATAATTAGTTGATTTTTCAGGTAGAACAGTTGGCTTTCAGTATTAGATAAAAACATTGAAGCATCCCGATTGTATCCGAAAAGATACATACGAGGATGCTTCAATACGTTTGAGAGAATCAATGTTTATGTAATTAAATAATATGCTGTTTTTTCAGTTCGTCTGCTACACTTTCCAGTTCCTTGTACCATACCTCCCCAAACTTTCGTATCAGCGGTTCTTTCAAGAACTTGTACACTGGCAGATTTTCTTTCTTTCCAAGCAGGACAGCAGCCTTGCATACATCCCAACGGTGATAATTCACAGCCTTGTAAGGTCCGTAGTTTCCCACACGAATGGGATATAAATGGCAGGAAATAGGCTTGTAGAAATTGCATCGTCCTTCTCTGTAAGCTTTCTCTATGGCACAATAGCAATATCCCTTCTCGTCGTAACATGTAAATACGCAATCTTTTCCATTTACAATAGAAGTTACCAGATCGCCGTCCTGGTCTGTATATACCACCCCTTGCCGGTCAATCACTTCACGTGCTTCGGGCGACAGTTCTTCCCAGATAATCGGAAGTACTTCTTCCAGCTGTGCTACTTCTTCCAGTTCTACCGGAGCTCCGGCATCTCCTTCTATACAGCATTCTCCTTTGCAGGCATCCAGATTGCAAAGAAACTTTTCGCGGAATACATCCAGGCTTACTACTACATCGTCTATTTGTACCATACTGATTTTTTTTATCCGTGCAAAGATACGAAATAACTCCCATCTATCCCTATGCTGCTATCAGATTCTTCATTTCACTTTTTCTAAGTATGGGTGTAGAGAGATTTGGTGAGTGGTCTGTCCGTTCTTTGTATAAAGAAAGATAATGACATAAAAAAAGAACAGCGTGTCTGTCCGGAGTGATACCAGAATACAGACACGCTGTCTTCTATTAGAGATGTATATCTTATTTAATCAAGTCCTTACCAGACATTTCTGCAGGCTGAGCCATACCCAGGATGTGTAGGATAGAAGGAGCCACATCGGCCAATACACCGTTTTCTACCTTTGCATCCTTGTTTGCAGTTACGTATACAAACGGAACCGGATTCAGTGAGTGAGCAGTGTTTGGAGTACCATCTTCGTTCAATGCATGATCTGCATTACCGTGGTCTGCAATGATGATTACTTCATAATCGTTAGCTTTTGCAGCTTCTACTGTATCTTTCACACAGTTGTCGATTGCTACAACAGCCTTTTCGATTGCTTCGTAGATACCGGTATGTCCTACCATGTCACCGTTTGCATAGTTTACTACGATGAAGTCATATTTCTGAGTGTTGATAGCTTCTACCAGTTTGTCTTTTACTTCGTATGCACTCATTTCCGGTTTCAAGTCGTAAGTAGCAACTTTCGGGCTTGGTACCAGGATACGGTCTTCGTTATCGTACGGAGTTTCACGTCCACCGTTGAAGAAGAAAGTAACGTGTGCATATTTTTCAGTTTCTGCAATGTGCAACTGAGTCTTTCCGTTTGCAGCCAGATATTCTCCCAAAGTATTCTGTACGTTTTCTTTCGGGAACAAGATGTGTACACCTGTAAATGATGCATCGTACGGAGTCATACAGTAGAACTGCAAGCCCGGTATAGTCTTCATACCGTTTTCCGGCATATCCTGCTGAGTCAGAACAATAGTCAATTCTTTTGCACGGTCGTTACGGTAGTTGAAGAAGATTACTACATCACCTTCTTTGATAGTACCGTCGAAGTTTGCATTTACAATCGGTTTGATGAACTCGTCAGTAACTCCTTCATCGTATGATTCCTGCATAGCCTGAACCATATCAGTAGCTTTCTTACCTGTACCGTTTACCAGCAAGTCGTAAGCTTCTTTTACGCGTTCCCAACGTTTGTCGCGGTCCATAGCGTAGAAACGTCCTACGATAGAAGCGATTTTTCCTGCAGACTGTGCACAGTGAGCAGAAAGCTGTTCGATAAATCCTTTACCGCTCTTCGGGTCTGTGTCACGACCGTCCATGAAGCAGTGGATAAATGTATTTTCAAGTCCGTATTCCTTAGCGATATCGCACAATTTGAACAGATGGTCCAAAGAAGAGTGTACACCACCGTTTGAAGTCAATCCCATGAAGTGGATGTTCTTTCCGTTTTCTTTTGCATAAGAGAATGCAGCTACCACTTCCTTGTTCTGAAGGATGCTTCCGTCTGCACAAGCGCGGTTGATTTTTACCAAGTCCTGATATACGATACGTCCGGCACCGATATTCAGGTGGCCTACTTCAGAGTTACCCATCTGTCCGTCAGGCAAACCTACGTTTTCACCACTTGCCTGCAACTGAGAATGAGGGTAGTTAGCCAACAGACTGTCCCAATACGGAGTCGGGGTGTTGAAGATTACATCGTCTTTCTGACGGTCGCCACATCCCCAACCATCAAGAATCATTAAAAGCGCTTTTTTAGCCATACTGTTATTTGTATTTTAAGAGTTAATATTTCTATGCTTTACAACATGCAAAAATACAAAATATCTTGTGCTTAAGTGCATTTTTTAGGAATTTTATCCTTGTTGAAAACAAGGCAAGCCTGTTCATAACTGCAAAGTTATTAACAGGTGCTGTGAATAACTTTCTGTATTGTGAATAAAACAGAGAAATCAGAAGTCAAAAGAAAGTTGTTCGTTGCCCAGCAGGTTGAAAGTCTTGCGGTGATAAGGCGTAATGCCATATTGCGCAATGGCTGCCCGATGTTTGGGAGTAGGATACCCCTTGTTGCCTTTCCAGTCGTATTGCGGATAAGCTTCGTGCAGCTCTTTCATGTAGTCGTCCCTGTATGTTTTTGCCAGAATCGAAGCCGCTGCAATCGACAGATATTTTCCATCTCCTTTTACAATCGTAGTATGAGGCAAATCCTGATACTTATTGAAACGGTTTCCATCTATCAGCAAATGTTGCGGGCGTACTTTCAGTCCGTCTATAGCCCGGTGCATGGCAAGAAACGACGCATTCAGAATGTTTATTTTGTCTATTTCTTCAGGAGTAACTACCCCCACAGCCCATGCTACAGCTTCTTTTTCTATCACTTCGCGCAGTGCATAGCGTTGCTTTTCACTCAGCTGTTTGGAATCGTTCAGCAGTTCGTTGTGAAAATCATGAGGCAGAATCACGGCTGCTGCATACACAGCTCCGGCCAGACAACCTCTTCCGGCTTCATCGCAGCCAGCTTCTATTAGTTCGGGATGTAAATAAGGTAGCAGCATCGTTCTTCGTTTTTTTAATTTCGGGCTGCAAAGGTACGTCTTTTCTCCGGAAGAGAGGTCGGATATAACGGGAAGTTATGAATAAGTTATTGACTGCTCCTGTGAATAGGAGTTGGGAAAGAGTCTAGTTGTCTTGAGATTGAGGACGGTTTTACCAAATTCCTGCTTCTCTTCTATGTGCATTTGAACACGGGAAACCCCTCTTTTGAGATTATGAGTTTTGTGAAGGATGTATGAAAGGTGATACCGAGGCTTTTCTGTAATGTTTTCTAAATTTCTTTGCCGATAGAGATGTACGAAGCCTCCGGAAAGTTACCCATCCGGAGGCTTCATTATTATGTTAGTAGTATTAAAATTGCAGAATAGGATGCCATTCCTTTACAGTTTTCAATATATCTTCTGCTGTTTTACAAGAACCTTTAGTACGTTTATTTGCCTTCTCAATAAATTCATTATCATAAATATTTATAAGTTGAATTCCATTAAACTCTGATACAGGTTTAATAAATACAATGCCATCGCATATATCACTAAGTTTTTGCTCTTTAGCGTAAGGTGAACCTTTCTCCCCATAATTTGACAGTTTTATTGTAGGATTAGCGAAATATGTTTCTGTTCTTAATAGAGGGAAATCATCTTTTAAATCAAATCCAACAGGTTTATTGCCATTTTTCTGAAATGCTTTATCTATTACACCGTCAGCTATAAGATTCCACCGTGTCTGATTATTTTCTATATAGCCTTTGCTTCCCATTTGACCACCCCATAAATTAATGATGAATACATCTTGCGGGTAACAACTTTTAAGTAAAAAGCCGGCTGAAGGCCAATTGTAGTAGTAATCGCCTTGACGTGTACCATTTATACGTGCCAAGGTATGTGATGCTCCAGCATAAAAAACAATGTGCGAGCGTTTAATGATATAGTTTCTTATGATATCAAACATATTATCATCCCGTGAGCCCGTATATACATAGTCTTTGCCATCAAAATAATCTTGTATATACGCCGGGTCCACTAAAAGGATACGTGTTCGGAGATTCTCAGGTTTCTTTTGATTGTTTTCCCATACAGATTTGAAAACATCTGCATATTCTTTATATGGATTCCCCAGATCATCAGGTGTATATTGTAATATTTTAAAGACTAGATCTTCTCTGTAAACAGGGGATTTTATCAAGCTATCAGCGAGATACTGATATCTTTCGGAACCAAACTCAACTGCAACTGCATCAATATTTGCCGTTGAATCCTGTGCCGAAGCAGTTATCAAATCGCACAAGAATTGAGGATGTACATCTATCCAATGATCTTCCCCTAATGCAACAACCGAATGTGAACGTATTTTATCAAGTACATATTCCAAATGTGGTTGTCCGTTATTTTTAATGTATTGATAATAAGATTCTGTGTCAAGACAATCTTGCGCAATAGAAATGTTACTTGAGATTATCAAAAGTAACATGATAAGACATTTTTTAATCGTAATACCTCTCATTCTTATATTCATATCATATTGATTTATAGTTATGTATTAATTCTTATTTTTGCATTTTTCAACAAAACTCTACTAATATCGCAAATATAGTGTTTATAATCAGAAATATATTCTTTTATTTATATTATAAATAGAGACTTATTATCAGTAACTTATAATATAAATGTCTGTAGTGTTCGTATATTCATGAAATTCTTTGCTCGGCTTTAGTAATTGAGTGGAATGGATAAAATAAAGAAGGACGCTGGTTACGATGAATACGAATCAGGAAGGGAAAAGCTGGTAATTCCAGAAAATATTATCTTGATTGTAAAATCAAATCTGCATTAAAAAGGAAAGTATATAAAGGTAGCCGAAACGGGCTACCTCTATATGCATTTAAAAGATAATATTTATGAATTTGATGCTGTTCTTACATACGATTCTTCTGGCTTTCGCCTGCACCGGTACCTTTGTACTTACTCTTTGTAGCATTGAACTTGTATCGCATGGTCAGAGAAAATCTTCTGAAATTAGTGATATAGTCTGTGGTAGTTTTTATTCCACTATACACTGTACATTCCATATCATTTTTTTCCAACAAGTTGGTTACCTGAAACTGAAGACTCAGTCTTTCTTTGAAGAAACTCTTATAAAGTCCCATAGATACATCCAATGAGTTGATACCCATGTATGTATTCTGTGTGTGTCCTTTGGTGTAATAAGTACCGTTTACATCGAGCAGAAATCCTGCCGGCAGTGTGAAACTGTTTCGCCATACGATAACCATTCGGTTCATCCGACATTTCGAGTGATAGTTTCCTAAAAAGGAAAACCGCTGAACAAA
>ERZ860445.672-NODE-672-length-23778-cov-7.188298_pt1 | contig 23778 bp, 21 predicted proteins | sample MGYA00509977_ERZ860445 | MGnify/ENA primary metagenome ERZ860445 (study PRJEB30046, sample SAMN00715233) | human gut metagenome | study: EMG produced TPA metagenomics assembly of the A metagenome-wide association study of gut microbiota in type 2... | reverse complement strand
GGAAGGAAAGATCAGCACCAGTGCAAGCAGCACTAAAATGACAATGCCGAACCGGTACAGGATGCTCTTGTTCTTCATAAAGAGTCACGCCTCCTTTGGCGGTGTCCGGGTCAGACGCCGCTGGGCGAGGAAAAAGCCCATGGCGCTGGCGGCAAACACGAAATAATAGCTGGCGATGCGGTAGAGCATGAGCACGCTCATCACCTCACCGGAAGGCAAAAAGCTGCTGTACAGCAGCAGAAAGGCGGTCTCGATGGAGCCCATGCCTGCCACGTTGGGCAGGGCGTTGGAGACGAACAACATCAGGCTGGTGAGCAGCTGCACCCGCGCAAAACTCAGCGGGGACAGCTGCATGAACCGGATGCACAGCCACGGCAGGCAGAACAGCAAAAATAGCTTGAGCGCCTGCAGGGCAAAGATCTGCACACAGCGGGCCTTGTCGGCCAGCAGCAGGCGGCTCTCGGTGCCCAGTACATCCAGCTGCTCCAGCCAGCCGGCCCGGCGCTGCTGCCATTTTTCGGTCTTGGGCAAAAAGCCCAGTGCCCAGCGGGCTAGATTCTGCACCAGCGGCGACACGCACACCAGCACCAGCGCCACGATCACCAGCGCTACCACAGCATATGCCATGGGCAGATATTTCAGCACGCCGGTGGTGTTGGCGGCCAGCCATTTGTGCTGGAGCAGCAGCATCACGGTGGCGTACAGCAGCACCGTGGTCTTGTGGAACACATATTGCAGGGTCATCAGGCCCACGCCGGGGCCGATGGGCAGCCCTGCCTGATGCAGATACCAGGTCTGCACCGGCACGGCACCCGCGCCCAGGGTGACCACGTTGCCAAAGGTGCCGCACCAGGCGTTGTCGATGCCCTGCCGCAGGGTGAAGCCGGGCATCCGCCCCCGCACGATGACGTAGGAGACACAGCCCTCCAGCAGCGGATAGCTGATGCCCAGCGCCAGCACCACCAGCACCTGCCACAGGTTCAGCTGGGCAAGGGCGGCGGTGATCTCGGCCCAGTGATCCCGGAAGATGAGCACGATCACGCAGGTGAGCGCCAGCAGGATCAGCAGGGAAAACACGGCCTTTTTGCGGGAAGGCTGAGAGGCGGCAGACTGGTTCATGAGGGCAGAACTCCTTTCAGACAGGATGAAACTTTTTAAAAGTATAACACAGCCGCCGGCCGTCTTTGTGAACGGAAGCCGAATTTTCTTGTGCAATCCGGCCCGGATGATAAAAAAGATGTCCGGAACGGAAAGAAACGGACAAATATTGCAGCTTGTTTTGATGCACTGCGTGCAAAAACGCCCCGGAAGATCACACGGATTTTCCGGGGCGTTGAATTTAACAAGAATAAAACAAAAGGCTTAGCGGGACTCGGTCAGCTCCTGGATCAGACGGACCAGGGTGGAGACATAGGCTTCATTGGTATAGTAGCGCTCGTAGAGCTTGCGGCAGTCGGCCTTCATAGCGGCCAGCTGGTCGGGGTGCTCGATGGCATGGGCCAGCACTTTGGAAAGCTGGACGGGGTCATCGTTGCGGTACACAAAGCCGTCCACCCCTTCCGTGATGAGCCCGGCGGTGCCGGTGTGCTCCGACACGATGGAAGGCTTGCCGAAGATCAGGCCCTCGGTCACAAAGGTGGGCATAGGGTCATCGCGGGAAGCGCACACAATGCAGGTGCACTGCTCCATCAGCGACTTGATCTCCGGGCGTTCCAGCCGCTTGCGGTAGAACACATTATGAGGGAACTGCTCGGTCAGGGCGTGCACATGGGCGGAGACGTCCCGGTCGGAAGCCTTGCCCACAAAGAGGAAGGAGGCCTTTTCCCGCACCTCCGGCGGCAGAAGGCGGATGGCTTCGCAGTAGATGTCCTGCCCCTTGCGCATCTCCATGGAGCCCACCGTGACAAACAGGGGCCGCCCGCCGGCATAGCTCAGGTCGTAGCGAGGGAAGCTCTCGCGGGCGTAGTCGGGCAGGCCGTAGATCAGCTGCTCCACCTTGAATTTGGGCCGCACCGAGTGCATGGCGGCGGTGGCGTGGGAGCCCACAGCGGCAATGTGCACGTTGTCGGCCAGCTCCTTGGGGATCTTGTGGGTAATGAAGGGATAGCCTGCAAAGGCGTCGTGCAGCCACCACAGCACCGGCACAAAGCCGCCGTTCAGGGTGCGCACGGCGGGGGCTTCCACCACCGTGTTGGCCAGCACAAAGTCTGCGCTGGAAGCCAGCTCCCACAGGGTGGAAGAGGTCACGCAGTCGCGGCGGGTGACCACAGCAGCTCCGGCCTCCAGAAAGAGCGGCAGAGAGCCCTCGTCCGAGGGGCCCAGCACCACCACTTCATAGCCAAGACTGCGCAGCACCGGGATGGCGCTCACCAGCACGATGGGCGCACCGGTCATGGTGAGTTCATGGCTCAGCACCACGGCGCGTTTGCCGGTGGCCGAGAATACGTCCTCGGCGCACAGCTCCCGGCGGAAGTGCAGCAGTGCCTGCGGGACGCAGCGGCAGTTCTGCGCCAGCTGGTTTGCCAGCCGCAGCAGTTCCAGCACATCGTCTTTGCCGCGGGCCGCCGCGCGGCAGCGGTCCAGCAGGGCGCGGGAGAGCAGGGCACAGCGTTGGCCGGACAGGTGCTGGTCGGTCTGGTACAGGGCACTGCCGCCGTCGTAGCCGAACACGGCATCGCACACCACAAGGTCAGCCCCCTGCTGCAAGGCGGCTGCAAAATAGGTGAGGGCGGTGGAGGTGCACTCCACATCCTCGCTCACCAGCAGCACACCGTTCACGGAGGGGGTCAGCTCACCTTCCAGCCGGTCCACCAGCCGGAACTTGCGGTGCAGCTGTTCGGCCAGAGAAAGGGCCAGGGCATTGCGGCGGCCCGGGGCGTACACCAGCAGATAGGTGCTCTGGGTGTCGGTATAGGTCTGTTCCCGCAGCTGGCGGCGCTGCAGGGGGCTGTAACTGCTGTACATGTACGAACCCCCTTCAATGCCGGTGGAACAGGCCCAGCAGCTTGCGCAGCGGAGCCGTGAGCTTCCAGCTGCTGCTGCCCAGCACGTTTTCCAGCGAGGCCTCGTAGGCGGCCCGGCTGTTCTGCAGGTCGGCCAGATGCTGCTGCTGTTCTGCCAGCTGCTTGCGCAGCTGCTGGATCTCAGCGTTTGCCTCCAGCAGCTGTTCGGTGCCCTGACGGGACACGGCCTCGGTCTCTTCCTTGAGCACGGTCAGCGCCCGCAGCAGGGCCTTGCCGGGCTGCTCATGCAGGTAGCGGCCCAGGGGATAGTAGCGATATTTCACCGCAAACCGCAGCCCGGCGGGGAAGCCTACGGCACTTTCCACTGTCAGGTTGGGGTCGATGTTCATGAACAGCATGGTGCCCTCCTGCAGGGCGTTGCCGTTGAGGATGTGGTAGCTGAGCCGCTCGTCTGAGAGGGAAAAATCGGTGATGCAGCAGGCAAATTCACCGGGATCCAGCCGCAGGGCCCTGGCCTCTACGGGCAACTCGAACACAGCCGACACTTCGTGGGTCAGCTCGTCGTAGGAGTCAGGGGCAACGGTCAGGCACTCATGGGGCGAAAAACCGGAGCCGGAGTCGTAGAACAGCTGGGGCAGAAGCAGAGCACCCTGTTCGGTGTCGGCACCCTGCGAGGCCAGTACGGCCTCATATTTCAGCACCTGCTGCTCCAGCTCCAGGCACCGCTGTGCCAGCCGGGAAACGCCTTCGTCCGACAGCCGGAGCTGCTGTTCCAGTTCGGCCACGCGGCTGCCTGCCGCGTCCAGGGTCTGGGGGGCATCGTTGTTCATAACCGGATTCTCCTCTTGTTTTATAGGATACGGCTGCACCGCAGCAGCCGGGGAAATCAATGCTGCGAAAGCGCGGGGGTGCGCCGCTGGGCCTGCCGCCGTGCGGCCGAGACTTTGACGATCCAGCTGCGCCGCAGGTTCAGCAGGGCGCACACCAGCCCGATGGAGGTAAATGCGATCACGTTCTGCAGCAGCATACCCCGCAGCGGGTGGTCTGTAAAGTGAGCCGCGAACAGATACCACGGAATGGCGATGAGCTCCACCGTGTGGATGCAGAAGATGTTCAGCGAGTTGCGGCCGATGGCCTGCAGGCCCTGTGCGATAGGGCCGGTGAAGCGGTTGAGCCGCATGAACAGGCGGATGAACAAAAAGCCGGTGGCAGCATCCAGCAGGATGCTCAGCGGGCCGAGGCTCCACTCGCCCATGGAAATGCAGTCGGTGCTCTGGGCAAGCAGAGCTCCCACAGCGGTCAGAGCTGTGCCGCCCAGCAGGATGTACAGGGTGCGGCGGGGCAGGGGCTTGTCCAGCCAGCGGTTCTTCTTGGCCAGATAGCCGATGTAAAGGTAGGGCACGATCACAGCCCCCTGCGAAAGGCTGAAGGGCAGCTCCCACACCAGTGTGGTGCCCCAGCCCAGCAGCATGATGCCGAGCACAGCCCAGTGTGTGTATTTCTCCGGGAAGATATTCAGGATGGCGTCCAGCAGCACCCAGCCGATCAGCAGCGAGAGCAGATACCACATGGGGCCGGTGGAAAAGAACTGTTGCCCGGCATAAGTAGTGGTGTGGGGCAGCCCCAGCAGAAAGCCGCCGGCCACCTTGAGGGTCTCGGTGACGCTGCTGGGGAAGTAATGGAACGCCATGTAGTGGCACAGCAGATGCAAGAGCGAAGTGCACACCGCCGTGATGCAGTAGGGCTTGAGCAGCGCTCTGAGCTGCTGCTGGATGCACTTGCCGATGGAGCGCTTGCGGAAACCGTAGCCGCTGGCAATGAAAAAGGCCGCCATCAGGGCCTCACGATAGATGAACGGGAAAAACGCCGTGAGCGACAGCCCGCCGGAGACCTGCATGGGGTAGAGTTCGGCGGTGTGGGCCAGCACGATGGTGATCATGCCCATGCCCTTGAGCATGTCGAACATGCCGATGGAGTTGACGGTGCTGGGTCTGGTGCCTTCCATGAAAAGGGTCCTTCCTTGCGCCGTCCGGAAACAGGTGACCAACAGGCGCATACAGTAAAAAATGATCCATTTATAAGGATATAAGGCTAGTATAATGCTTTTTGTGCACACTGTCAATTTTGAATTGCCCACCGTCGGGTGGCAATTGTTGTCTTTACCGATAAAAAAGCCTGGTAGAAGGGCCGAATTTCTGGGCAGACGGCACAGGCTGCCGGATGGAAAAAACAAGGTATGCAAGTTTTAATTGCCAAAAATGGAAATTAAATGTTGCAAAAGCCTTGCATTGCCAGCGGCGGTATTGTATACTGAACACAATTGAAAAAGCGGCCTGGCCCGGGTGGACCCGGCTGCAGGAATGTAAAAAACAATGACGTGGAGGCTAACATGGTTCATTCGTTGTATCAGTCCCTGAACAATCTGGAAACGATCTACGCAGACCGGATCGGCATCCGTTATTATGATGAGGCCAAGGGTGGTGTGGTGGAGGTGCCCTTCCGGCAGTACGCTGCAGACCTGCGCCGATTCGTGGCATTTTTGCGCAGCCGCACCCCGAACCCCCTGGGACAGCGTGTGGCCATCCTGGCCCGCAACAGCTACCACTATGTGATGTGTATGTACGGCGCAGTGCTGGCCGGAGCTGTGGCAGTGCCCCTGAACACCGGCAAGAACTGGGACGAGATCCGCTACGAGCTGGATCTGGTGGAGCCGGTGTGCGTGCTCCATGACGGCGAATACCTGAGCCGGGAGCCGGCCCTGGGCCAGGAGTACGGGGATCGTCTGGTGCCCATGGATGCCTTTACCGCCTTTGAGCCTGCGATGGAGATCACCGAGGTGCCGGACCTCAATGCAATGGCCTTTATCATGTTCACCTCCGGCACCACTGGCCGCAGCAAGGGCGTTATGCTGTCTCAGAAGAACCTGTTCACCGCCATGCCTGCCTTCCTGACCCCCTTTGAGGACGTGCGGAGCCAGACCGGCTGGAACACCGACGAGTTCAGCTCTCTGTCCTGCCTGCCCATGTTCCACATTTCGGCCATGACCAGCCTGGTGTCCTGGAGCGTCACCGGCCACTGCGTGAACCTGTGCAACGACCTGAAATATTTCTACCGGGACCTGGGGGCTATGCGGAGCGACGTGATGGCTGTGGTGCCGGTGCTGCTGAAGAGCATTTATAATGATGTGATGAAGGGCAAACGGGAGCGTCTGAACGGCCTGCGTGTGCTGACCTGCGGCGCAGCCATGTTCGACCCTGCCGTGCTCCAGGACCTGATGGACCGGGGCTTTTTCATCGCCCAGATGTACGGCCTTACCGAGACCTGCGGTGACGGTGCCTGGAACTCCTCCCAGGAGGAAAAGTACCTGACCAGCGTGGGCCATGTGGACGACAGCTGCCAGTACAAGCTGGAGGACGGGGAACTGTGCATGCGTGGTGACCCGGTGATGCTGGGCTACTACAAGGACCCGGAGGCCACCGCCGAGGTGCTGGACGCCGAGGGCTGGTTCCACACCGGCGACATTGCCCGGGTGGAGCCGGACGGCTATATGTACCTGACCGGCCGCAAAAAGAACGTGATCATCCTGGGCAGCGGCGAGAACGTGAGCCCCGAGGAGCTGGAAAAGCTGCTGGCTCCCTGCGCTGCCATCCGGGAGTGCATGGTCTGCGAGCGGAACCAGCGCATCTGCGCCGTGGTCTGCTGCGACCCGGACCAGCAGGACGCTGTGCGGGACTTTGTTACCAAGGTGAACCGCACCCTGCCCCTGTACAAGCACATGGTGGTGGAGTTCTCGGCCCAGCCCCTGCCTCGCAACGCTGCTGGCAAGCTGCTGCGGTCCTAAATCTTAGCGGAAGAAGCCGGTCTCATGGTGGGAAAAGTTCCCACAAGGCATTATGGTTGTGAGACTGGCTTTTTAAAGAATAGAGAGGGAAACGATCATGGAACTGCATGAACCGAAAAATCTGTATGAGCTGCTGACGCTGAACATGGAGCAGCGATTTGCCGACCGGGTGGCCTTCCGCTGGTACGACGCCGACCAGGATGTGGTGGTGGAAAAGCACTTCGGGGAGTATGCGCAGGACATCCGCCGCGCGGTGAACTATTACCTGAGCACCATCCCGGACATTCAGGGCAAGCGGGTGTGCGTGTGGAGCAACAACAGCTACCACTACGCCGTGAACTGCTACGGTGTCATGATGGCGGGCGGCGTCATCGTGCCCATGAACCAGCGCAAGAGCTGGGATGAGCTGCACCGGGAGCTGGAGCTGGTGGAGCCTTCCGCCATCCTGACCGACGGCGATGACTACGGCTGCAACGAGGAGATGCAGGCGGCTTACGGCAGCCTGCTGCGCCCCATGGATGCCTACAAGGCTTACGAGCCTGCAGAGCTTGTGAACCGCATCCAGCCCGAGGAGCTGATGGTGCTGATGTTCACCTCCGGCACCACGGGCCGCAGCAAGGGCGTCATGCTCTGCGAGCGGAACTTCTTTGCGGTGATGCCCCACCATGTACGGGTGGGGCAGCGGTTCTGCCAGCTGAAAAATGACCCGGACCTGCTGGTCAGCCACATGACCCTGCTGCCCATGTTCCACCTGGGGGCCTTTGGCTGCCTGTTCACCTGGGCCTGGATGGGCTGGGCCCAGAACCTGGGCAGCCTGCGGTCCTTCTATAAGGACCTGAAGCGGATGCCCAGCCAGGATATGGCTGCAGTGCCGGTGCTGGTGCAGTCCATCCACCACGACCTGATGACCGGCAAGCAGGACAAGCTGGGGGATCTGTGGGCTCTGAACTGTATGTCCGCGATGTTTGACCCCCAGACCCTGATGGACCTCCACGACCACGGCATGGTGATCTCCCAGCTCTACGGCAGCACCGAGACCACCGGCGGCGGCCTCATCAACTTTGCGGAGGATGCCAAGCACATCGGCTCCATCGGCAAGGACGACGGCCACTGCGAGATCAAGCTGGACAACGGCGAGCTGTGTATGCGCGGCGGCGATGTGATGCTGGGCTACTACAAGGACCCCAAGGGCACCGCTGAGGTGGTGGACGCCGAGGGCTGGTTCCATACCGGCGACCTGGCCCGGGTAGATGAGGAGGGCTACTACTTCCTCACCGGCCGCAAGAAGAACGTGATCATTCTGGACAGCGGCGAGAATGTGAGCCCCGAGGAGCTGGAGGGCCTGTTGGAAAAATGCCCTGCCGTGAAGGAATGCCTGGTAAAGGAAAAGGGCAAGAAGATCTGCGCTGTGGTCTGCTGCGAGGAAGCCGACCAGCAGGCGGTGCGGGACTTCATCACCGAGACCAACCGCACCCTGCCCCTGTACAAGCGCATGAGCGCGGTGGAATTCTCCGCCCAGCCCTTGCCCCGCAACGCCATGGGCAAGCTGATGCGCTGAGGCCTGCAGCCCTGATTTTGCGGTTTGCGCCGCATACTCTGCAAAAAAACTGGGCAAACCCATAGGGGTTGTGCTATACTGAGGGCAGAGCCGTGCTGATCCTGATCGGCACACCCAAAATCCGTCACGGAAAGGAAGAACATTTCTATGGAACGAGCAGAAATCATGTCCCAGATCCTGGCCATCCTGGAGGATGTGGCAGAGATCGCGCCGGAGGATGTCAACGAGAACAGCGTCCTGATGGACGACCTGGATCTTTCGTCGATGGAGATCCTGACCATCGTGGCCGACCTGGAAGAGACTTTCGGCCTGCGCATCCCGGAAAAGGAGCTGCGCAACTTTGTCACCATCAGTGACCTGGCCGATTATCTGGCAGCCAATGCCGGGTGAGCCGATGGAAGCAGCACAGCGTTCGGCGGAGTATGTCTTTCAGGGCATCATGTACTATTTCCGCCGGGAAAAAGTGTGCCCCCGGTATCAGTTCACCCTGAAGGACCCGGTGGACCCGGCCCTGCTGCAGCAGGCGCTGGACGCCGCGCTGGAAGCTGCACCCTATTACCGGGTGCGTCTGGTGTGGGAAAAGCGCAAAGCCTTTCTGGAACCGAACTCGGAGCCCTGTCTGGTGTACCCGGACAGCGTGATGCGGGAGATGCCGGAGCAGACGAACGGCTACTTCTTTGCCCTGCACTGCGCACAGAATACCGTGTACTTTGACTGGTTCCACTTCATCGCGGACGGCCACGGGGTATCGCCCTTCCTCACCCGCATCCTGGAGCTGTACTGTAACCTGCGCTACGGTACCGCCTTTGCAAACCCGCCCATCCCCTGCAGCCCGGCCTACGACATCGCAAAGCTGGTGGAACAGTACCCGCTGCAGGTCATGGACGAGACTACGATGCAGCGGGAGGTGGTGGAGACCTGCGAGGAGCCCATGCACCGCATCCGAGTCCGGTTCGCCAAAAAGGATCTGGTGGCCAAAGGCGTGCAGAACGGCGTCAAGCCTTTCTGCGCCCTCATGGGCCTGCTGTGCATCGCGCTGGGAGAGTATCTGGGCAAGGACACCATCCAGTATTCTTACTCTGCCGACACGCGGGACGCCATGGGTGCCCCCAACGCACGGTACAACTGCGTGTGTTCCTTCCAGGACGGAGTGACCCTGCACGAGGGCGTCCGGCTGGAAGAGTTCGTGCAGCAGATGGACAGTGCCGTGAAGGACAGCCTGACGGCGGAGCGCAAGCGCCGCAAGATGGCCGACCAGATGGGCTGGGTCTACAAGGTGGACCAGCAGAAGGCCCCCCTGCGGATCAAGCAGCGGGTGTTCCAAATGGGCGAGTACATAAGCGGCATCCCGGCAGATTTCTGGTTCAGCTATCTGGGCAATCCCCTCATGCCGAACACGCCGGAGCTGGCGCAGTACATCACTGACTTTGGCGTGTGGGTGCCGCCGGACGGAGGCTCCCTGTGCGTGGAAGCCTCCACCCTGAACGGCATCATCACCCTGTGCATCGAGAACAAAGTGCCGAAGGCCGGCCTGCCCGACATCCTGCGCCGTGTGCTGGAAGCCGAGGGCATCCCGGTGCTGGAAGCCCAGGCACTGGACGAAGTATAAACAAAAGGCAAAAGCAGCCTTACCGGAACCATTCCGGCAAGGCTGCTTTTTTTGCGTCTTATTCCGTTCTGGCCGGGCGGGTAGTCACCTCGCCGCAGTGTAATGCCTGCGGGCGGCCGTTCTCCCGCTGGACCACCAGCCGCCCTGCCTCGTCGATGGCAAGGGCCTTTGCGGCGTAGGTCTCGGTGCCGGTGCACACGGTGACCCAGTGTCCAGGCACAAAGCAGCGGGCGCGGTACTCGTCCAGACAGTCAAAGGCGGGGCAGAGGGCCAGCAGCTGCCGGGCGATGGCCCCGGCCAGCGCGGCCCGGCTCACGGGGGCGGGGCCGCCCGGGTACAGGCTGCCGGCCTTTTCGGCCAGCTCCGGGGGCCAGTCGGCGGCGGTGGCGGTCAGGTTCAGGCCGATGCCCACCACCAGCCACTCCAGCCGCCCGCTCTCCAGGTCGGTGCCGGCTTCGGTGAGGATGCCGCACACCTTTTTACCCTGATAATACAGGTCGTTGACCCACTTGATGCCCAGTTCCAGCCCGCACAGCTCCTGTACCGCCCGGCACACCGCCACGGCGGCCCCGATGGTGGCCGTCTGGGCGCTGGCCGCCGGGACCGCCGGGCGCAGCAGTACCGAGAGGTACACGCCCTTCCCGGCCGGGCTTTCAAATACACGGCCCAACCGTCCCCGGCCTGCGCTCTGGTGGGCTGTGAGCACCAGCGTGCCGTGGGGTGCACCGTCCAGCGCCAGCAGCTTGGCCGTCCGGTTGGAGCTTTCCAGCGTGTCGTACACCTGCACCGGGGCGGGGTAGGGGCCCACGGCCTCGGCACAGAAGGGGTCGCCGCCCAGCAGCCGATACCCCCGGCGGGAGACGGCTTCCAGTGCGTAACCCTGTGCGGTGAGGGCGGCGGCCGCCTTGTGGACGGCGGCGCGGCTCACGCCCAGCTGTCCGGCCAGCTGCTGGCCGGAAATGTATGCGCCCCCGGCGGCACTCAGTGCCTGCAGAAGGGCCTGACGGGTGGTAGAAGTCATGGCGGTAAGGCTCCTTTCGTGCTATACTATAACCACATTGTAGCATGGAACGGGCAAAACACAATGTTTTTGAAAAAAATCTGCGGTTTGTGCAGGGAATGCGGCGGCTGTCTCGTTTGAATCAACAGAAGGGCCGTGCAGAGCACCGCCCTCCACAGCCGGAAAGGAGGATGAGCAGGTCGTTGACAACACTGGAATTCAGCGCGATGGTGCAACAATATCAGTCTCTGGTCTACACGGTCTGCCATCAGCTGGTGCCGGACGTGGGGGATGCGCAGGATCTGACCCAGGAGACCTTTCTAGCGGCATGGCGGGCCATCGACCGCTGTCCGCCCGGCTTTGAAAAGCAATGGCTGGCCCGCATTGCGGCCAACAAAGCCAAGGATTACTTACGCAGCGCATGGGTGCGCCGGGTGAACACGCCGGGCGACGAGGTGCTGGCGCTGGAGGGGGCACCGCCCGGCCTGGAGCCGGAACAGCAGGTGCTGGACACGCTGGGAGCGGAAGAACTCACCCGCATGATCCTGGACCTGCGGGAGCCCTACAAGACACCCTGTCGTCTGGTGCTGCTGGAACAGCACACCATGGCCGAGGCGGCACGTCTGTGCGGCCGCCCGGAAAAAACCGTGAACGCGCAGATCTACCGGGCCAAAAAGATGCTGGTACAGCAGATCCGGGAACAACAGGAAGGGAGGAGCGTACATGGAACTGTTTGATCAGAACGGATGCCTGACCGAGGAAGGGCTGCACGCCGTCATCGGCGGGCAGCTGGACGAGCTGGGCAGGCTGGAAGCCGCCGAGCACCTGTCCTACTGCGACAAGTGCATGGACCGGTACACAGCCCTGCTCACCGCCGATGTATTGGAAGAGCCGCCGCGCTCCGCCCGCGGGGCGGTGATGGGCACCATCTGGGTGCGGCTGATGCAGAGCACCTATGGTCGGGCTGCGGGGCCGGGGCCGCCGTAGCCGCTGTGGCGGCGGTGCTGGCGCTGACCCTGTGGCGCAGCGGCACTGTGACCCAGATCCTGGAAGGCACCCGGGACCTTAAGACCTGGATGCCCTCCACCAGCCAGACCCAGCCGGACCAGCTGCCGATGCTGGGCCAGCCGGTGCAGGATGACCAGCGGACCCCTACCCAGCCGGAACAGCTGGGCAAGCCGGTGCAGGATAAAGAGCTTGCGCCCACCTTGTCCCAGAAGCTGACCGGCACGCTGGACAGCCTGCTGTTCGGTAAAAACGAATCTGCGGCAGAGCCTGACGCTGCCGTTTCCAACCAGAAGAAATGAGGGAATCGACTATGAAGAAAAACGGAATCCTGACCCTGCTGTTTGCCTGCATCCCCGGCGCGGGCCAGATGTATCAGGGCTATATGAAGCGGGGACTCTCGCTCATCACCATGTTCTGCCTGTTTATTATCGTAGGCAGCGCCACGGGGCTGGATGCGCTGGTAGTCGGCTGCATCGTGGTGTATATGTACAGCTTTTTCGATACCTTCAACCTCCGCGCCCAGATCATCGCGGAGAATGCCCCGGCAGACGACTATCTGGTGCACATCAACTGGAAAGACAAGCGGATGCAGGACTTCATGATGGACAGCCACAAGCTGCTGGGCTGGGGCCTCATTGCCCTGGGCGGCCTGGTGGCCTACGAGAACGTCATCATGCGGGTGTTCGGCGATGTGATGTGGCGCTGGGGCCAGAACAACCCTGTGTTCCGCGCCTTCTATCTGATGCTGGATGAGCTGCCCCAGATCGTGACCTGCGTGGCCCTCATCGTCTGCGGCCTGTGGCTGGTGCGCGGCCCCAAGGGCAAAAAGGTGCACCGCAGGGAGCCGAAGGAAACCGAGGACGAGGACTTCCGCGAGTACACTGCAGCCGAAGCCGATGCACCGGAAGCCCCGGAGGAAACCGCAGACTTTGCCATGCCGAAGCTCAGCGCTCTGCTGGGCGACCCGGTGACCCCGGAGGACCCCGAAGAGCCGGAACAGCCGGAGAATGCGGAGGGCGACGATGGACGAACTGAATAAGACGGCAGCGACGGAGCCGGAAACCCGGCCGGAAGCTGCAAAGCTGCAGGACGCCCCCCGCCGCCGGGTGGGCAGCCTGACGATGGGCGCCTGCCTGATCGCAGCGGGCATCTTCTTCCTGTGTTATTACTTTGTGCCGGGCTTTGACTGGCAGCTGGTGGTGCGCATCGCCCCGGCGGCAGCCCTGGTGCTGCTGGGATGTGAGGTGCTGTTCTTCGCCGCCCGGCCGGGCCGCTGGAAGTATGATTTTGTCTCGGTGCTGGTCTGTCTGGGGCTCATCGCAGTTTGTATGTGCCTGAGCTTTCTGCCCATGGTGTGGAGCGAGATCGACCCTGCCCGCGGGCAGAACGAGATGAAGCTGAGCAAGGCGTACACCACACAGGTGTATGAGGCCCTCCGGAAGGAAAACCCGGACCTCCGCCTGCGGGATGTGTACACCGACCTGTATCTTTACGCCAACAGCGTGGATGACCTGCAGGAGCTGCAGCCAAGTGATGGGCACCTGAGCCTGACCGTGATGCTGTATGGCCCCTACGACAGCACCGGAGCCTTTGCGCAGGACTGCCGCAGCGTGGCCGGTACGGTGCGGGCTGGCACCCTGCAGCCGGATGAACTGCGCATCGTGTGGTCGCCGGACAACGACCCGGGCCAGAGCCTGAATTCCGGTACCCTGCAGCGTGTGGAACAGTACACGCTGGAACTGGACGGCACGGTGCAGCTGGACTGGACCGCGGATGAGATGGAACGGCAGGTCGAAGTGCAGTATCTGCTGGACGAAGAAAACGAACCGGAAGAGGACACTGCGCCCAGCGAAGAGGCCGAGCCAGAGGCGGCTGTATAAAAACTGAAAAAGCGCCCGCTGTGGAGTTATCCACAGCGGGCGCGTTGTTTGTTGAAAAAGAACTTAGAGCTTCTTGCCGGTGAGCAGCTCGTAGGCCTCCAGATACTTGGCGATGGTCTTGTCGATCACGTCCTGGGGCAGGTCGTAGTTGCTGTCCGGATGGGCCTTCAGCCAGTCGCGGACAAACTGCTTGTCGAAAGAGGGCTGGCCGTGACCCGGCTCGTAGCCCTCCAGCGGCCAGAAACGGGAGGAATCCGGGGTGAGCATCTCGTCGCCCAGCACCACGTTGCCATCCTCGTCCAGACCAAACTCGAACTTGGTGTCGGCAATGATGATGCCGCGGGTCAGGGCGTACTCGGCGCACTTCTTGTACAGGGCGATGGTGTAGTCCCGCAGCTTGGTGGCGTACTCTTCGCCGTGGCCGGGGAACTGCTTTTCCAGCACCTCAATGCTGCGCTCGTAGGAGATGTTCTCGTCGTGGTCGCCGATCTCGGCCTTGGTGGAGGGGGTGTAGATGGGCTCCGGCAGCTTCTGGGACTCCTGCAGGCCCTCGGGCAGCTGGATGCCGCACACCTTGCCGGTCTTTTGGTAGCTGGCCCAGCCGCTGCCGGTGATGTAGCCGCGCACGATGCACTCGACGGGCAGCATGGTCAGCTTGCGGCACAGCATGCTGTTGCCGTCGAACTGGGGCTGCCGGAAGAACTCCGGCATATCCTTCACGTCCACGCTCAGCATATGGTTGGGCAGCAGATCGCGGGTGTAATCGAACCAGAACTTGCTCATCTGGGTCAGAACGGTGCCCTTTTTGGTGACCTTGTTTTTCAGGATGACATCAAACGCGGAAATGCGGTCGGTAGCAACCATGATGAGGCTGTCACCGTTATCATAGATCTCACGAACCTTGCCTTCTTTAATGGGCTTGAACTCAGTCATAATCAAACACTCCATTTTCCAATGCCGAAAAAGCGGCGGTGTATCTTACCTGATTATTGTACCATGTCTGCGGACAGTTTGAAAGAAACAGAATGAAAGGAAAATCAGGCCGTTTTTGCATTTTTCTCGTGAAAAATGTACGAAAAATAGAATCAAAATTCGGCGATTTGACGATAAAAGTCGTACTTTCACAACAATGAAGCACCTTTTTGTAAAATGTAGGCATGGACATTCCGGCGATTGTGCGGTATCTTATAATCAACAAATTAAAATAGGGAGGGTTTACATATGGGCAGTTTTCCCAAAGATTTTCTGTGGGGCGGTGCCACCGCTGCCAACCAGTGCGAGGGCGCATGGCAGGCAGGCGGCAAGGGCCTTGCCACCGTGGATGTGACCCCGTTTGGCCCGGACCGCTTCCCGGTGGCGCTGGGTCGGCTGGAAATGCTGGAGTGCGACGACAAGCACTATTATCCCAGCCATGAAGCCATTGACCTGTATCACCATTATAAAGAGGACATCGCCCTCTTTGCCGAGATGGGTTTTAAGTGCTTCCGGCTGTCCATCGCATGGACCCGCATCCTGCCGAACGGCGACGATGCCCAGCCCAATGAAGAGGGCTTGAAGTTCTATGAGGATGTGTTTGATGAGTGCCACAAATACGGCATTGAACCGCTTGTGACCATCTGCCACTTCGATACCCCCATTGCCCTCATAAAAAAGTATGGCGGCTGGAAAGACCGCCGCATGGTGGATGCCTATGTGCACTACTGTGAAGTGCTGTTTGACCGCTACAAGGGGAAGGTGAAATACTGGCTCACCTTCAACGAGATCAACATGCTGCTGCATCTGCCCTTTACCGGCGCGGGGCTGGTGTTCTATCCGGGCGAGAATGTGCAGCAGGTGGAGTATCAGGCGGCACATCATGAGCTGGTGGCCAGCGCAAAGGCGGTCAAGCTGGCCCATGAAAAGATGCCCGGTGCCATGGTGGGCTGTATGCTGGCGGCAGGCCAGTATTACCCGCGCACCTGTGCACCGGAGGATATCCGTGCCGCGCAGGAAGCGGACCGCGACAACTACTTCTTTACCGATGTGCAGGCCCGGGGAGCCTACCCGGTGTGGGCAAAAAAGCGGATGGAGAAGGTCGGCATCACCCTACACACCGAGCCGGGCGATGAGCAGGTCCTGAAAGAAGGCACCGTGGATTTTGTCTCCTTCAGCTACTATTCCAGCCGCTGCATCACCACGGATCAGGAGATCCTGGCAGAAGAAAAGGCCGACGGCAATGCGGTACTGGAAGCTGTGAAGAACCCGTACCTCAAGGCCAGCGAGTGGGGCTGGGCCATCGACCCGGTGGGCCTGCGCGTGACCCTGAACACCATCTACGACCGGTACGAAAAGCCTATGTTCATTGTGGAGAACGGCCTTGGCGCGGTGGATACCGTGGAAGCGGACGGCTCCATCCACGACAGCTACCGCATCGATTATCTGCGCGCCCACATCGAGCAGATGGAAAAGGCCGTTAACGAGGACGGCCTGCCGCTGATGGGCTACACCACATGGGGTCCTATCGACCTTGTGAGCGCATCCACCGGTGAGATGAAAAAGCGCTACGGCTTTATCTATGTGGATAAGGACAACGACGGCAACGGCACACTGGCCCGCAGCCGCAAGGACAGCTTCTACTGGTACAAAAAGGTCATTGCTTCAAACGGCACCGACCTTGCCTGAAATTTGCGAAAAAATAAATTTGTGAGAAAGAATTGGAATTTATGACACCTGAGATCATTGCACACCGCGGCGCGTCCTATCTTGCGCCGGAAAATACCCTTTCTGCGTTCCGCAAGGCGATGGAGATCGGCGCGGACGGCGTGGAAATGGACGTACAGCAGACCAGCGATAAAAAGCTGGTGATCCACCACGATTTTGTCATTGACTGGCACACCGATATGCGTGGCCAGATCTACGACATGACCGAGGGCGAGCTGAAGGCGCTGGACTTTGGCAGCTGGAAGGATGTGAACTATCGGAACGAGAGGATCGCTACCCTGCAGGAGGCACTGGCTCTGTGCAGGGAAATGGAAGGTACCATCGTTCAGCTGGAAATGAAGGCCACCATCGATGACGACCCGGATTTTGTCCCCCGCGTGATCGAGGAGGTGCGTGCAGCAAACATTACCGACCGGCTGGTGGTGATCTCGTTCAACCACGACCTGCTGCGGCAGGCAAAGCAGCTGATGCCGGAGCTGAAGGTGGGCGTGCTGGTCTACGGTGCGTTGGAGACCATGGCGCTGCCCACTAGCACATGGGAAATGCTTGGCCTGCAGAACGGGCTGGAAGAGGATGATTTTCCACAGCTGCCGCCGCTGTCGGTGGAAAATGTGGATGACGAAAACTGCAGCTGGGCCCTGCGCTGGATGGGCAACCAGATCAGTATGCTGCAGGCGAACTTTCCGGGCAAGAGTCTGGTAGAGGTAGCCCAGCGCCTGCTGGAACAGCGGGACCCGGTAAAGTATGTGCAGACGCTGGACTTCAAGCCGGACTGGGTGAGCTGCGAATATCACACCGCTTACCAGCAGCCCAGCATGGTGCAGAAGCTGCATGATCTGGGCATCAAGGCGGCATACTGGACGGTGGACGGGGAACAGGCCGTGAAAGACCTTTGGCCCCTGCAGCCGGATGCCATCGTCACAAACCGCCCGGACCGCGTGCGGGAATGGATCTCTGAACTGGAAATGACAGAATAAAGGGCAGAAGCTGCATCCCTTCGGTGCGGCCTGATTCCCCAAGCAACATCTGAAAAGCAAACAGCGGACAGCCTGCAGGCCGTCCGCTGTTGTGCTATGCAAAAGATGTTATAAAATATATCCGAGGCTCCGCAGCACGAACAGCCAGAAGGTCAGGCTGAATGCGCTGAACAGGGTGGTGGTAACGCACACGCTGCCGGTAAGCACACCTTCGTGGCCCATCTGCTTTGCCATAACGTAGCACGCCGGGGTGGTGATACTGCCCAGCATCACCAGCAGGGCCACCAGCTTTTCGTCGGTAAAGCCAAAGCGCACAGCCAGCGGCAGGAACAGCGCAGGCAGCACCATCAGCTTGACCACAGTAGCCACAGCAGTAGGCTTGAGGTATCCCAGAGCTTTTTTGCCCTTGAAGCCTGCACCAATGGCAAGCAGGGCCAGAGGGCTGGTCAGACCGGCCACATTGGAAAGGGCCTTATCCAGCATGGCAGGCACGGAAATGTGCAGCATGCTCCACGCAAAGCCCGCTGCAATGCCCAGAAGGATGGGGTTCGTCAGGATGCCTTTCACACTCTTTTTGAGCTTTTCAGCCATATTGCCGGTCTGAGCCTGCGCAGTGGGCGCTTCCAGCATCAAAATGACCACTGCCATGATGTTATACAGCGGCACACTGCCAAGGATCATCAGGCTGGACATGCTGGCATCGCCGTAGATGCTCTGCAGAAAAGCCGAGCCGAGGATGGCAGCCGACGAGCGGTAACACACCTGAACGAATTCGCCCACAAGGCCGGTGCTCTTTAAAAACAGCTTTGCCAGCGCCCAGATCACAAGGATGCACGCCAGTGTGACCGCAAAGCAGAACAGCACATACCGGCCATCGAAGGTGGCGCGGACATCGTTTTTGCCAAGGTCGCGGAACAGCTGCACCGGCAGTGCCACATAAAACACGAACTTGTTGGCCCCGGCCACGAACGCATCGCTCAGAAAACCGGTGCGGTGCAGCACATAGCCCAGCAGCATGATAAAGAACAGCGGCATGGTGCTGTTCATGCTGAACAGAATATTTTCCAGCATGGCTCACACTCCGCCGTGGCGGCGCTGTTCCGCTGAAAGCTCCTGCTGCAGAGCAGCTTTGCGGTGGTCCAGCAGCAGGTCTTTGTTGTACTGGAAGTAGCGTTCGCAGCCGTTCTCGGTGAGGAAGGCGTGGGACACCGGGTCCACCGTCAGCTCGGTGACGAACACCACCATCTCCTGGCTTTCGGCAAAGGCCTGTTCCATAAAGTCGAAAGCGGCTTCCAGCGCGGCGCTGGCGGTCTGCTGGGCCTTTTCGCGCTCATCGGCAAGGGACTGGAACTGCCCGCGCAGCAGGTCGAAGGCTTCCTGTGTACCGGCGGCGTTGGCACGGCGCAGTTCGCCCTCCCAGCCGCGCAGCACGGCCAGCACCTGCAGGCGGGTGGTCAGAGCATCTTTGCTCAGCAGCCCGGCGGCACGCTTTTGCTGTGTTTCGGTGTCGTAATCCATGATCTGCTGGTGGAACATTTCTGCCGAGCCGTCCGGGATATCCTCCGGAACGGTGGCAAGGGCTTTTTTGGTCTCCCGCAGAAAGGCATAGCAGCTGTCGGCTACTGCATCTGCCTGACGGGAGGCCGTGAACCGGGTGCCGAGGCCTGCAAGGATCAGGCTGACCAGCGAAAGCCGCTCGTCGAAGGGGGCCTGCAGCAGCCGTGCGAACACGGCGGGCTTTGCCTGTCCGGCCAAGATCTCCTCTACGCCGTAGTCGTCGCGGTACTTATAGTAAAGGTCGAGGTAGGCGGAGAAGTCCTCTGCGATCTTCGGGTGCTGGATGTACTCGCGGATCAGGTCTTCATCAGCCTGCAGACCCAGTGTTTCGTAGGTGTCCAGCAGATTGGAAAGATCCTCCCAGCCGCGGGCGGTCACGAACTGGGTGCCGTCCACATCGGCGTTGATCTGGTAGAAGTTCTGCGGGTGCAGCTCCAGATAGCTCAAAATGGCGCTGTGGATGTGGGCAGCGCGGGCATAGTCCTTCCACACGGGCAGGTCCGGCTCAATGTCCATGCGGCGCACGCGGTCCAGCGTAACGATATCAAAGTCGCGCACAGATTTGTTATATTCCGGTGGGTTGCCTGCCGCCACGATCACCCAGCCCGCAGGCACGGCCTGATTGCCAAAGGTCTTGCATTGCAAAAATTGCAGCATGGTGGGGGCCAGCGTTTCCGACACACAGTTGATCTCGTCGATGAACAGAATGCCCTCGGAGAGGCCGGTGGCCTCCATCTTGGCGTAGATGCTGGCAATGATCTCGCTCATGGTGTATTCAGTCACAGAGACATCTTTGCCGCCATAATTGCGCTGGCGGATGAAGGGCAGGCCCACGGCGCTCTGGCGGGTGTGGTGGGTGATGGTGTAGGCCACCAGCGCCACGCCGCACTCCCGGGCTACCTGCTCCATCACCTGCGTCTTGCCAATGCCCGGAGGCCCCATGAGCAGAATGGGACGCTGCCGGATGGCCGGGATGGCGTATTCGCCCAGAGCATCCTTGGCAAGGTAGGCTTTTACAGTGTGTTCAATTTCTTCTTTGGCTCGTTTGATATTCATAACAAATTCCCTCACGAATTGTTCAGGTCACGGTACAGGTCGTCCTCTTCGGCCAGCGCGTCGGCAAGGGTGCTTTGCGGGCGGGCTGCTGCACCGGTAAATTCCTCTTCATCCAGAACCACCTTCATGGCCCACGGCGGTACATTGGTATCGTCGAACCGCTCCCCCAGAAACAGAAAAGCGGTGTCGTAGGCCGGGCGCTTGGCGGGGTAGGTGCCCATGCCGTCGGTGAAGTACAAAAGGCCCCGCAGGTTCGAGAACTTCTTCTCGGCGCACAGCTGGTTCACGTATTCAAAGGCCGGGCGGAAGTCCGTTCCGCCGCCGCCCCGCAGCTCAAAGTGGTTCATGGCGTGGATCAGCTCGTCCTCATTGTGGATCAGGATATCCTGCCGGATAGCGTTATCGGCCTGGATCAGGTGCAGGTTCATCCGGTGGAAAAAGTTCTCCTGTCCTTTCAGCAGAGTGTAGGTCTCGGCAAGGAATGCCCGCACCAGTTCACCGGAGGTGGAGTAGCTGGTGTCGATGACAAGGGCCAGCTCCTCAATCTTTTTGCTCTCCCGGCTTTCCAGAGGCTCGATGAGGGGCAGGTTTCCGTACACCGAAAGGCCGTAGGTGTAGAAGTTCAGGTCGAACTCGTCCGGGTCCAGCTTTACTTCCTCCCGCAGCACGCAGAACCGGCGCAGAAAATCCCGGTAGCTGCGGCGGCTGCGGTTGGCGGCTTTTACCTGCTGCTTCAGGGCATCGGCACCGTCCCCGGCTTCCTTATCCCGCAGGTCCAGCTCTGTCTGCATCCGCTCCCCGATCTTCTGCCACGTTTTCTGGGGCAGCGGCGTGGGCATCTGCTGGGGCTGGTCAGGCGCATCCTTCGGCCACAGACGGTGGTCGTCGGTCACGAACTCCCGCTCCAGCTGGCGCAGCACACCGGGTGTCTGCCGGGTGAGCCACCGATACACCGGCGCGGCTGCCACCACGGTTTCCTCGGCGGTGATCTGCTGGTAGGCGTTCTGGCGCACATAGGTCAGCGGGCGCTTGACGCTGGTGCGGTTCAGGCTGTCGATAACGTTTTCCACTGCGATATCACAGGCAAGGCTCCACAGCTGCGGCTCCCGGCGGCCTTTCAGCCACAAATGTCGGAATACGCAGTGGAATATGGTGTGCAGATACAACCGGTTGAGATATTTTGGATTGTCCTGATAGAGCCGCAGCAGGTGGCTGGGCTGATAAAACAGGACCTGACCGTCCGTAGCCAGCACCCGGCAGCGCTCGTCCGGGGCGGGGGACAAGGCACTGAGCGCCATATCCAGAAAGCGGAAGTCCAGATACAGCCCGCTGCGCACCACCGCCAGCACCTCGCCGCCCATGCGTGCCTGCCACTCCTCGTGGGTCTCCGGCCGCTGGGACTGGAACGGCTTGCGCGGGTCAAAAAATTTTTCTTTTTGGATCGTTTGGGGCAAAAGTGTCACCTCACTTGGAACCCTCTCAGCCTCGCTGCAAACTCCCCCAGTCATCGCTGCGCGATGCCAGCCCCCTCAGGGATGGGGCCTCTGGCGAAACCGGAAGCTTACCCTTACTGCCAAAGGCTTCCTCTTAGAGGGAGCTGGCGCACGAAGTGCGACGGAAGGAGTTTTCTGCTGTTTAAAAATCAAAATCGTACCGCTGCTTTTTGGGCTGAGGAACATACTTTTTGTGCTCCGCATCCGCCAGCAGAGCGGCGGCAGCGGCGTTCCCGGCCTTGGCGGCAAGGGCTGAAGCTTCGGCAAAGCCGTCTTTGTCCAGCACATCCAGCGCAATGAGTGCACGCACGGCATCATTGTCCTGTGCCTTCAGCAGGCGGGCCAGCACCCGGTCGGTGTTGGCTGCCAGAAATGCCCGGTAATGCCCGGCGGCGGCTTCGGTCAGCTGCCACGGATACCGCAGCCGGTCAAAGCAGAGCATTGCCATCACATTGGCATCGTCGGCATCGTGGCCCTGCGGGAAGATCGCGTCGTATTCTGCGGGGAGGAATTTGTTCTCTAAAAAACACTGCCGGTAATGATATCCTTGGCCGGAAAAGGTGTGCAGAAGGATGTGGGCGGGGGTTTCCTCGATATCCTCCCAGTAGGCGGGATACCAGAGCGCCGCCAGCGGGGCTGCTGTACCGGCAGGGCAAAACTCAGCCCGCACGGCTTCGGTGATGTTGTTCACAAGGGCAAACAGGCCGGTAGGTTCTTCAGGGCCTGCCTGCACCCGGATGGTCTCCAGCGCAAAGCAGTTCAAAAACACATCGCTGCCCATGGTCAGGCTGCCCGTGCCCACGGTGAGCAGACGCAGCTTGCGGCAGTTGTAAAAGGCACAGCTGCCAATGACCTGCAGGCAGTCCGGCAGGGTCACCTCTTCCACAAAGCTGCCGCACACGGGGTGCAGGTCGTCGGGGTCCGCCGCCGGGGCGTCAAAGTCAAAATCGTACCGGCGGGCACTGCCGCCCACCGCCTGCCCGAAGGCCCGGGTCAGCCGGACTGCACCGGTATCATCCACCTGATAGCGGCAGACGGCATCCGATGCCGGCAGACTGCGGGGCTTTTCGGAGAAGCAGTAGTCCCCCAACTCGGTGATGGGCCAGCTGCCTCCCGCCGGGGCCGGAACGCTGCCCGGCAGTACGACGCAGGGGTCCTGGCCATACACCCGCACCAGCCGCGCACCGCCTGCTTCCAGCGGCAGAACTTCCAGCATCATCCCGTTTTCCTGTACCATTCCGCACTCCCCTGTTCCTCTGTTTTTTTGCTGCTCCCAGTATAAACCACCCGGCAGAGGATGTCCAGTGCCCGCCGGGGTTTTGGGCAACACAGCCCAGGAAAGCTGGTGGGCGCTATGCGCCGCCCTGTTCTCGTCCTGTACCGTCCACCACAAAAAAATCCCCAGACCGAATGGTCCGGGGATCGTGGTGGAGCATTCTCCACAGCACTCGAACCTTTATGCAGGCATCTCGTTGCTGCGTTCGGTACGCTTCAAGCCAAGAAACGGCGGGACATCAGCGCGTTTCAACCCCTGCTCATGAGCCTTTTGAGTTGATACTCATGCAGGGCAACAGCTTCTACGAAGAACCTGTCTTTTAATGTTAAGCCGGTCAAACAGTTCAATCGTATCGCTTGACATCCGTTTGATTTCAATATCCATAGTAAAACACCTTTCCCCAAAATGCCAAAAATGTAAAGAGCAAGAACCGTCCCGTGACCACAAATTTTCAATTCTTGAAAATGTTGCGTTCCTCCGGGACTGCACTTCTGCAACACTCCCGCATTTTGAAGTAGCCCTTGTCGGGGCAAAGCCCCTCCATCTTGCTTGCGCAAGACCGGGCTGCCACTCAAACGCCCCGCTGGGGCGTTCGTTGCTTCGCAAACGCGGTCTTGTTGGGGCGTGCCTGCCCCAAACCCTGCTGGGAAGGAGTACGGTAAACTGGAACTTGTCGGGGCAAAGCCCCTCCATCTTGCTATGCAAGACCGTTCTGTCGCTTAAAAGCCCCACTGGGGCTTTCATTGTTCTGCTTCGCTCCACAAACGCGAATTTTCAAATTAGTCTTTGCAAATAACCTTTGAATCTTCACCATCAATTACAATTCCCTGACGGTTGTTAATTGGGCATAGATTCAAATC
>ERZ860445.668-NODE-668-length-23822-cov-2.804855_pt1 | contig 23822 bp, 13 predicted proteins | sample MGYA00509977_ERZ860445 | MGnify/ENA primary metagenome ERZ860445 (study PRJEB30046, sample SAMN00715233) | human gut metagenome | study: EMG produced TPA metagenomics assembly of the A metagenome-wide association study of gut microbiota in type 2... | reverse complement strand
AATATTTGTTGGTAGAGTACGTAGGATATTCTACTAAAAAGATTAAAATTAATGACAAACAGAATTTGTATGTAAAGCTCGATAGAGACGTCAGCAATAAGTACCAGGAAGTAAATTTAATTAAAGATGTCCGTCCTTCATATTCCGTAGGAGGTTCTGCTATTGTCATAACCGGTGATGAGTTGAGAAAAACTCATAATCATCATTTGGCGGCAGCATTAGCAGGTAGAGTTCCCGGATTATATGTAAAGACAACCGGTAATGAGCCTAGTAAAGAAACATATTCATTGAATATAAGGGGAGCTTCTACAGTTAATGGTAGAGCTACTTTAATCCTTATTGACGGAATGATAGGAAGTCTTGATAATGTTAACGTCAATGATGTCGAAAGTGTCACTATTATGAAGGATGCATCGTCATCTGTCTTGTATGGTATGCAGGCTGCTGCCGGTATAATATACGTAAAGACAAAGCGTGGAGGAGTTTCTGCTCCCTCTATTAACGTAGACGTGAACTATACGTTACAGAATGCAATAGTAAGACCAAAGATGATATCTTCAGGTGATTATACAACAATGATTAATCAGGCTTGGAAAAATGACGGTTTTGGTGATTACTATATATATTCACAAGATGAAATAGATGATTATTATAATGGAACAGACAGGAATCTGTATCCAAATAATAATTGGTATGATATGTTTATGAAGGATGTTGTACAGACTCAGAATATTTATACCAGTGCTCATGGTGGAACTAAATATGTCAAATATTATGCAAGTTTAGGATATATGCATCAGGATTCTCCATTCAAGACCGCTGATGCATTGAAAACTTACGGTCTTAACAGATTTGACTTCAGATCGAATGTGGTTTTCCTGATAAATGACTATATCAAGGGATATGTGAATATTGCAGCGCGAATAAATAAAGAATTGTCACCGAATGCTACAGATGGGACTGGAGGTGTTATGAGTTCTATATTTGATATGTCTCCCGTCATATATGGTCCGTTAACACCGGATGGAAAGGTTGTAGTAACTCCTGAGAATACAAATCCTACATTTGGTAGACTGAACAGATCAGGATATGTTAAAGGAACAGACTATAATTTGTCGACTAACATTGGTTTGGAATTTGACTTAAAATTCATAACTCCAGGTCTTAAAACATCAGCTAATATTATTTATTTCAATAATACTACATCTCAAAATAAGGGAAATACTGATTATGAGCGCTGGACAAGGGATTTGACAAATACAAATGAATTATTGTTTTATCAATATGGCACTACAGAAAAGGAACCTCTTCTTTTCTCAAAATCAACACAAAGTTCTATCAGGTCACAATATGATTGGAATATTGACTATAACAGATCTTTCAACAGACATAAATTGGGAGTAAATTTGTTTTTGTCCCAACAGTACTATAATGCAAATAAAATTCAGGGAGTACAGCCTGTATTGAGAATGACATATGGAGGTCGTTTGACATATGGTTATGATGATTTGATTTTTGCTGATTTTACAGCTGGATATCAGGGTTCTGAACAATTCTCGAAAGGAAACAGGTATGGTTTCTTCCCTTCCGGTTCTTTGGCATTTGTCGCAACTAATCTGGATGCCTTGAAGAACAATAGAGTATTGTCGTACTTAAAGTTCCATACTTCTTATGGACTTGTTGGTAATGATAATTTTGGTGATGACAGGTTCCTTTATAGAGATTATCTGGCTAGTGCAGCAAGTAATGGAGGAATAAATTATTTATCCAAACCTATAGATATAATAAGATTGGGTAATCCGAATTTGACTTGGGAAAAATCAAAGATATTCAATGTAGGTGTAGATTTCAGCTTATTTAATCAATTGTCTGTTGGTGTTGAATATTATAATGACAGAAGAACAAGCATATTGGTTGATGATAATATCACTCCATTGTTGAACGGTCTTTCTTCTGATTATTTAAGCAAGATAAATCTTGGTGAGATTCATAATTCCGGAGTTGATTTGTCTCTTGGTTATTTCAAGCAGATTAATAAAGATTTTTCTCTTGGCTTAAGTTCTAATTTCGCATTTAACAAGAATGAAATTATTGAAATTGGAGAATTGCCTAAAGCAGACGATTATGCATATAAATATAGGCAGACAGGATATAGAATAGGTCAGACTTGGGGATATGAAATTGATTATTCTAATGGTAACGGATATTTTAACAGTCAGGAAGAAATTGACAATTCAGGACTTACTTATGTAGGTAAATCTCCAAGACCTGGTGATTTTAGATATATAGACCAAAATAGTGATAATATTATTGATGAGAAAGATATAGTTCCAATAGGCGAGTCAACAATACCTCAGATAGCTTGGGGTGCAGAATTGTTCCTTAAGTGGAGATCATGGGACGTTTCTGTTTTATTCCAAGGATTGGGCAAGTTCGGTGGTTTCAACAATGGAATAGGATATTATGAAACGTATAATAACGGTACATTTTTTGAACATCACTTAAAAGCCTGGACATCTGAAAGGTATGCTAATGGTGAGGAAATTTTGGCTCCTGCTCTGACAAAACAAGGAAGTTCTAGCCAAAAGAACAATAACTATTATTATCAGAATAAAGGCTTCGCCAGACTTAAGAACGTAGAAATTGGTTATACAATGAAGGATAAAGCTTTTATGAAGAAGATGCATATTAACCAATTAAGATTTTATATCAGTGGTATGAATCTTTTAACTTGGGATCATATGAAAACCAATGATGTAGATGTTGAAGGTGGAAAGGTATCCGATTTTCCGACTTCTCAGTATTGGACGGTAGGTTTAAACTTGAACTTTTAAATTAATTAAGTATGAAAATAATTAATATATTAACATTAGGAGTTACAATATTATTGAGTACTTCGTGTGAAAGTGTTTTTGAATACGATGCTGATGACAGAAAAAATTATGACGAAATTTTTTCTGATTATAATTTGACAGGAAATTATCTTAATACTTGTTACAGAAAATTGCCCGGTTATGGCAGGTATAGTGCCGGTAATACTTTTATTGCAAGTTTTACAGATGAGGCGCAGGATGCTAATGATGTGAAGGGTTCTAAAGCTTATTCTTATTATTTAGGATCTATGAGTTCATCAAATAATTTGTTGAATTCAAATCTATATAAAGACTTGTATGAAGGTATATATCATTGTAATGTTTTTATAGACAATGTTGATAAGGTTCCTGTTTTTACTATACCTGCATATCGAAGCAGATGGAAAGGTGAGGCATACTTGTTACGTGCTTATTATGCATGGGAGCTGATTAAACATTACGGACCACTACCTATAATAAGAACTTCTAATACTGAGGGCTATGATTATTCAAAAGTTGTAAGACCTTCTTTCTATGAATGTGTAAAGGATATAATTGCCGATTGTGATAAGGCGTTGAATGAACCTGAATTATTGTGGAGAGTGGAAAATTCAACAGAAAATGGTTCAATGACACGAGGAATAGCATATGCAATAAAGTCTCAGGCTATATTATATGCTGCAAGTCCCTTGTGGTGTGACGGCGAAGATCATTGGAAAGAGGCAGCAGAAATAACCAAGGAATCGCTCGATAAGTTGTTGGAAGAAAGCAGATTTAGTATTTATAATCCAGCTCCAGCTAAACTTGCTAATAAAAAGGCTTTTGGTCCATATCAGGATTATTTCCTTCTAAGTTTAAGCGTAGGATCAAAACCTGTTAATACCGAGGGAATTTATGTATCAAAGAATAATATTAAAACTCTTTGGGCACAATATGGGCTGCCTATTTTTAAGGATGCCGGTGTTGTAAACAGTGGTATTTCACCTTCTCAGGAATTGGTAGATGCATACGAAACAATTGATGGTGTTCCAATATTAAATCTTGAAAAACCATATTTGGATGAAGATCATTTGATTCCTAATTATAATCCTAAAGCTTTAAAGGAAAATGGTGGTAAATATGATCCGAATAATCCTTATGCAAATAGAGATTTGAGATTAAAGTCAACCATATATTATAATGGTATATTCCATAATCAGGAAAATAATACTCAAGTGGTAGAAACTTTTGTTGATGGTAATTGTGGAATTTCCTCTGTAAGCGAGCAATATACAAGGACAGGATATTATCTAAGAAAGTTCATGCATTGGAAAACCAATAAAAATCAGGATCTTAACGGATATTGGTCATATTATAGACTGGCAGAAATGTATTTAAATTATGCTGAAGCAATGTTGGAATATAAGGGAGCATGTGATGAAGTCTATGATGCTATCAACGTTGTCAGAACTCGTGCAAAAATGCCTAACCTTGTTAAAGGTACAATGGATACAGATGAACTGCGTTTAAGATTACGTAATGAACGCCGTGTAGAATTTGCTTTTGAGGAACACCGTTATTTCGACCTCAGACGTTGGAAGTTGAACGATAAATATGAAGGTGTGGTTACAGGTATGAGGATTGAAAAGAATGATGATGGAAACCTAACTTATAATAGATTTGTTGTTCAAAAGAGAGATGTAGTAGATGACAAATATCGTATTTGGCCTATTCCATTGGAAGAAGAACTTAAATATGATAGATTGAACATTGATTTTCAAAACCCAGGATGGTAATTATAGTGTAAGACTTTGATTATGTATATTTTATCCCTACTATTAGTATATGTCTAATAGTAGGGATAATATCAATTAATAAAATTATTATATTAACATATATACATATCATAGTAAGTCGGTTTTGTAACTGTGAATAACGTAAATATCCAAGAAGAAAGACTTAGACTTTCATAGGCTGCAAATACTGATAGAGAAATATATCTTATTATATTATGATTGACACAATTCCTTATTCAGATAATGAACTTCTTAAAATGGTAAAAGAAGGTAATGAAGAGGCTTTCAGGCAACTTTTCTTTAAGTTCTATCCAAGACTTCTCAGATATGCAGTGAGGTATGTAAATGATGAGGATATAGCAGAAGATATTCTTCAAGATTGCTTTATCTCTTTTGGGAAAGAAAGAGTAGTATCAGATATATTTCGTTATCTTCTTTATTGTTTTGTATGGTTAGAAATGCTTGTTTGAACTATATAAAACATAACTCTTTGATTGAGAATATTTCTGTTGATTATGTATTTGATATAGGAGGAGAGGAGAAACTGTATTCATTGGATATGCAACTTTCGCCGGATGAGATACTTTTCCAAAAAGAGCTTAAGATACAAATATCAAAAGCTATATCATTATTGTCAGATAGAACCAGGCAGGTGTTTGTTTTAAGCAGGTTTAGAGGACTTAAAAATAATGAAATCGCTGATAGACTTAATATTACTACTAAAGCAGTAGAGAAACATATTACAAAATCTTTGAAAATAATTTCATCTTACTTAGAGAACCAATCTCTTGATACTAAGTATTTTATAATAGTATCTCTGTTTTTCTTATCCTAAAAGAAAAAAAACTTATAAAAATAGGTAGGGTAAGAATGGATAGAATTGTTTTATCAGTAGAAAGACTAATGATATGAAAAATATGGAAGAGATAAAATCAACAGCTTTTTTGTATTTTCAAGGTAAAATTTCTCTTGAAGATGAAAAGGTCTTGTTTGATTTTATAAATGATAGTAATGAGAATATGAAACTGTTCCGTCAATGGGAAAGTGAATGGATAAGTGGATATATTAATGAATATGAGATGGCAGATAAATGGGCGAGACTACAAACGCGGATGAATACTTCTAGAATATCTTTATCTCATGACAGGAATAGAAAGTTGAATTCGGGATGGTTGTCGGTAGCAGCTTCTATCATGATTATAATATCATTGTCTGTTTACTTGTATGATAGATTTACCGGAAAAAGCAATGACTTATATTTTGTAAGTGAAGTACCTTCAGGTCAAAAGTCGAAGTTGGTTCTACCGGACGGAACTATGGTGTGGTTGAATGGTGGGTCAACTTTGAAATACCCGAATAATTTCTCTGATAAAAAGCGTAATGTTGTGTTGGATGGCGAGGGGTATTTTGAGGTTACATCCAGGAATGGTGTACCATTTACAGTTTCAACGTCGGCATACGATATAATAGTAAAGGGAACTAAATTTAATGTATGTGCGTACGATATTGATGCAACTTCCTTGACAAGTCTTATTGAAGGTAAGATTGAAATAGATTATAAAGATGAGTTGTATGAAGTATCACCTGGAGAAGGTGTATGTATAAATAAGAATAAAGGAACTGTTGAAAGTTTTAGGTCGGATGTTAATGATTCAAATGCCTGGATTGATGGCAGGATGGAATATGAGAAAATTACTTTCGCGGATTTTGCTGCGAAGCTGTCAAGAATGTACGGTGTAGAGGTGTGTATTGAAAACAATGAAATAAAAAGTAATACGTTCAGAATTTCTTTGAAAAACAATGAAACATTAGTGCAAGTTCTGGATGCTTTGCAATTTATTATATCGTTTGAGTACACTATTGATAAAGATAGAATAATAATTAAATAGCTAGAGATATGTAATATTTTTTTCTAAATTCTAAAATTCAATCACTATGTTTAACCGAACATGTCTTTTAAGATTACTGTTAGGAGCATCCATAGGTTGTGCAACTCTTAATATTGATGCGCAAACAGTAAGTAAGACCTTTACAAATCAGTCTCTCAAGACAGTTTTAAATGAAATTGAAACTCAAACAGGAATGTCTGTCATTTACAAAACGGACGAAGTAAATGAAAGTAAGAAGGTGACAATTACCTTGACCAATGCTTCTGTTACAGATGCCTTGTCAAAAGTTCTGGACTCAAATCTCACATGGGAGATTCGTGATAAGATGATTGTCATATCCAGAAAAAATCAGTCTTCGTCTGCAAAGAAAGTTACAGTAAAAGGAAAAATCCTTGATTCTCAAAACATGCCTGTTATAGGAGCTTCTGTAATAGAAAAAGGAACTTCTAACGGAACAATAACAGATTTTGATGGAAATTTTACTTTTACTGCATCTGAAAACTCAGTATTGGAGGTCTCTTATGTGGGCTACAAGTCTCAACAGTTGGCTGTAGTTGGAGGTAAAGAGTTGTCAATTGTACTCAAGGAAGATACAGAGGTTCTTGATGAAGTGGTTGTTGTTGGATATGGTGTCCAAAAGAAAAAGCTTCTTACGGGTGCTACTGTACAGGTTAAGGGTGAGGACCTCCAAAAATTAAATACAGTAAGTCCTATGGGAGCATTACAGAGTCAGACTCCCGGTGTTAATATTGTAAAAACATCAGGTATGCCGGGTGAGGGTTATAAAGTTTCTGTTCGTGGAATCGGAACAATAGGTAATTCATCCCCTTTATATGTTGTAGATGGAGTTACTGTAGGGAATATTGATAACTTAAATCCGGCAGATATTCAATCTATTGATATTTTAAAGGACGCTGCATCAGCAGCAATATATGGCGCAAGAGCTGCCAATGGCGTAGTTCTAGTTACAACTAAACAAGGGGCTAAAGGTAAAGCAACTATAAACTACGATGGTTATATTGGAATACAGCGTATGGTGAACACTGTGCGTCCTTTGAATGCTCAAGAATATGTAGAAATAATGAATGAAGCAACTGAGGGTACATTGAATTTTGAAGATTTTGTTCCTAATTGGGATGCAATACAAGATGGAACATGGAAAGGTACAAATTGGTTTGAAGAGGCAACAAATAATAATGCACCAGTAAAGAATCATTCATTAGGAATACAAGGTGGAACAGAAATGTCTCGTTATTCAATAGGTTTGGCTTATACATCACATGAAGGAGTATATGGAAAACCTGCAGTTCCTAAGATGGAGAGATATAATGCGAGAATAAATACAGAACATGTCTTGATAAAGAATAATTCCTTTGATATACTAAAAGTTGGAGAGAATTTGAATTTCTCATATACTGAACGAAATACAATTGCGGTAGGAGATAAGTTTGGGAATGATGTAAGACCGATGTTATCGGCATGTCCTCTTTTTTCTGTATATGATCAAGACGGGAATTATACTTATGAGGTACCTGAAGTAGAGTTTACCAATCCTATTGGGCTTCTGGATTATACTAAAAGTGGAAATAAAAATAAAAATACAAGACTTAACGGGAATATTTTTTTAACCCTTCAACCTATAAGGAATTTGATTTATCGTAGTTCTTTTGGTATAAATTATCAATCTTCTTCAGGAAGATCTTATGTACCAGTATATGATTTGGGAGAAACTAAGTTTAACCCTCTGGACATTGTCAGACAAAATATGAGTTCAGGTTATAATTGGGTTTTTGAAAATACAGTATCCTATAAGTTTGATATAAAGGATAAACACAATTTTGACGTATTATTAGGTATGTCTGCAGAAAAGTCAGGTATTGGAGAAAAACTTAATGTATCAAATAAGAATTCTATTTTCGATGATTTTGAACATGCTTATATAGATAATGCAAATTTTATTGATAAGGCTAATACTACAATAAGTGGTTCTCCTTTTACTCCACAACGTCTCTTGTCATATTTTGGTCGAATTAATTATGACTATAAAAATACATATATGGCAACATTGGTATTGCGTGCAGATGGCTCTTCTAATTTTGCTCCTGATAAAAGATGGGGATATTTCCCTTCAGTATCAGCAGGATGGGTTGTTACTAATGAAAAATTTATGGAGAAAACTTCCAAATGGTTAGAATTCCTTAAAATCAGAGCAAGTTGGGGACAGAACGGTAATCAGTCTATAGATCCATTCCAATACCTATCTGTTATTTCTTTTGACAAATACTATTCATTTGGAGCAAATGATACTCCATATTCTCAAGGAGCATACCCTAGTATTTTACCAAATAAGGATGTTACATGGGAAACATCCGAACAGTTAGACCTTGGAGTTGATGCACGTTTCTTTAGAGGCCGGTTGGGAGTTGTTTTTGATTGGTATAATAAAACGACCAAAGATTGGCTGGTACAGGCTCCTGTTGCAGCTATTCAAGGGACTGGAGCTCCTTTTATTAATGGTGGCAAAATACAGAATAAAGGTTGGGAGTTTGGTATATCATGGAATGATACTCATAATGAATTTTCTTATGGCGTGAGTGTCAATATTTCAAGAAATAAGAATAAAGTTCTTGAAATAGTCAATAGCGAAGGAATAATAAGAGGACCACTCAGTATATTATCACATAACACAGACTGGTTTTATGCAGCAGCAGAAGGACTGCCTATAGGATATTTTTATGGATATAAAACAGCTGGTGTCTTTCAAAATCAAGAACAGATAGATAATTATGTGAACAGTAAAGGAGAAAAGATAATGCCTAATGCTGTTCCTGGAGACTTGATTTTTGTTAATATGAATGATGATAATGTTATTAATGAGGACGATAAGACTGTACTTGGTGATCCAAATCCTGATTTAAACTTTAATTTTGGATTTAATTGTCAATATAAAGGTCTTGATTTCTCTTTAACTGCTAATGGAGTAACTGGAAATCAGATAGCAAGATCTTATCGCTCATTCAGTCAAAAACCATTTGAAAATTATACTTCTGAAATTCTAGGCAGGTGGCATGGGGAAGGTACATCAAATGATATACCTCGTGTTACAGCGGCAAATCATATTAATGATAAATACATATCTGATAGATATATTGAAGACGGTGATTATTTGAGAATCAGTAATATAACTTTAGGATATGATTTTAAAAAACTGATAGAGAATATTCCATTACAAAAAGCGAGAATATATGTAAGCGTACAAAATTTATATACATTTACTGGATATAAAGGCTTAGATCCTGAAGTTGGTTACGGTGGAGATTCAAAAAATGGTGAGGTAAACTGGGCTGGAGGTATAGATGTAGGTTTTTATCCAACTCCGCGAACCTATATGTTTGGAATTTCATTAACTTATTAATATTTGTCAATCATGAGAAAGATATATTATATAGTAATATCATTGTTTTTTACATCTTGTTCAGATTTTCTTGATACAGAAAACTTGACACAAAAAGATTCTTCTAACTTCCCAGTGAGTGAAACAGATTTAATGTCGGTAGTAACATCTGCTTTTTCTGATGCATCTAACTTTGAAAATAATAATGCTGAAATAAATCAAAGATGGAGAGAAAATGTATTTTTTTTATCAGAGATGATGAGTGATGACAGATTAGGAGGTGGACGTGTTTCTGCTATTGATGGTAGAGCTATTATGAACTTTCAACAGACAGATACTGATATGCATTTAGATGCTTGGAAGAGATCTTATGAGGGTATTTATAAAACAAACTTCTTATTTGAGAATATTGACAAGGTTACTTATTCAACCGAGGAGAACAGAAAAAAAATACTGGGTCAAGCCTATTTTCTACGTGCTTTATTTTATTTTGATTTAGCACGACTTTTTGGTGCCAATGTTCCTAAAATATTAACTACTGATGTAGATAAATCTACACCGCAGGCTAAACCTGATGAAATCTATTCTTTGATAATGAGTGATTTAGTAGAGGCTATAGAGATATTACCATCGGTTAAGTTTGAAAAAATCCCAATTTCTGATAATGGTATGGCTACAAAGTGGGCTGCAGAGGCTTATTTGGCAAGAGTTTTTTTATTTTATACTGGATATTATAACAAAGAGAGTATAAATCTTGTTGATGGTTCAGAATTGACAAAATCTCATGTACAGAAATATTTAATAGATTGTATAGATAATAGTGGGCATGGGTTGATTGATGATTTTCGAACTTTATGGCCATATTCAATTTCTAATAAGGATTATCCGTATGCAATTGGTTTAGAATATGCAGGTGATGAGAATAAGGAAGTGGTTTTTGCACTTAAATATTCTTATGCAGGTTTTAGATCGACAAGTAATATGGTTGTTTTGGCATACGGATTAAGTAATCAGACATTACTTCCTTATGGGAAAGGGTGGATGTATGGAACTGTAAATCCTAAAATATGGAATGACTGGCCTGATAACGATTTAAGAAAAAGAGCATCAATATGGAATGTATTAGACCAAAATGAGGGAGTTGTTGGCTATAAATTGAATAATGGTAATACTATGCAGGAGACAAACTATTATAATAAAAAATATATGCCTATTACCGTAAAAAATAGTAAAGGTCAGATTAAAAACTATGCCCATGTGTTATATGGGGCTATTGATAATTTTAACTTGAATAATTGTCAGGATTTAATTCTTATGCGCTTCTCGGATGTATTGTTGATGGCTGCTGAGTTGGAATGTCCTAAAGCTCAAGATTATTATGATAGGGTTCGTGGTAGGGTTGGTTTGCAGCCTAAACCTGTTTCTTTGGATAATATAAAAGAAGAGAGACGTTTTGAACTGGCATTCGAGGGTATTCGTTATTGGGATTTATTGCGTTGGCATGATGCTGAAAGAGTAATAAATGAGAATATGAAGGATATACCCGTTATAACTTTGGGAAAAGAGACATCAGTAACTGTAAAATTTAGGACAGAGACAGGCGGCTTTTTAGCTATACCTAATAGTGAGATATTATTATCTAATGGAGTTTTAAAACAGAATCCAGGATGGGATACTAATGATGCTTTTTATGTTGGAGAATAGTTTTGTCCGAGGTATTATATGATTCCGTATAATTTATTTAAGTTTTGCTTCGTTGACCTTTGATTAGGACTTGAGAACTAGGCCGATTCTGCATGTCCACATCGTGTACATTTATTGTTCACCGACCATTTGCTGAATAGCTAATGAACTGTCGGTGAACAATATTGTTATATCATTCTAATGCTTTAGGAACTTTAAATATAAGAAAATCAGCAATATACTATCAAGCCTGGGTTAAATCCGAAAGTTGAGAAATGATGAAACAATACGATGTGCCTTTTTATGGATACTTCTTTATTGACTTAAATTAGCACCCAACAAATACTTCTGAGAGGAGGTAGTATGGAAAAAGTAAAATTACTTGTAATAGAGATACTGTTATTTCCTATTACATTCTTGAACGCTATGATTCCGGATTCATCTGCTGTTTTGAATACAGTTAATAAAGTGGTAGACTGGCAGATAGAACATTATTCTGATATGAACAAGAATCGTATTTATAAGTCATTTGGTGATTTGAGTTGGGAGAATGGTGTATTCTTGTCTGCCTTAAGCGAATGGGCAGAATTCAGAAATGACAGCAGTTTGATATCATGGTATAGAAATATCTGTGAGCGTAACAGATATAGTCTTTCTACTGCTAATCACAGAATATACCATGCTGATGATTTAGCTGTTTGTCTTATGTACGCTACTCTTTATGATAAAACCGGTAAAGATGAGGTTATTCATCATACATTATCACGGCTTGAGTTTATAATGAATCATCCGTCAAAAGCTGTTTTCGGGGAAAAAAGTAAGCACGTAAATGACAGATGGTGTTGGTGTGATGCTCTTTATATGGCACCTCCAGTCTTCGCCAGGTTTGCAAATATAACCGGTAATAATAAGATGAGAGATTTTATGGATAAGGAATTTTGGGATACTCATAAATTTCTCTATGATGAGTCCGAATCATTATTTTTCCGTGACGCCAAGTATTTTAAACGTAAAGAGAAAAATGGTGAGAAAGTGTTTTGGGGAAGAGGAAATGCTTGGGTTCTAGCTGGGTTGTCAAGAATTATCACTTATCTGCCTTCTGATTATCCGTCAAGGAGTAAATATATTTCTCTTTTTAAAGAAATGGCTTCAAGAATTGTTTCACTTCAGGATAAGCGTGGTCACTGGCATGCCAGCATGTTAGATCCAATTTCTTACCCAGATCCTGAAATGAGTTGTACTGCATTCTTTACTTATGCTTTGTGGTGGGGAATAAATAACGGAGTGTTAGATGAGGAAATATACTTAAAAAGTGCAATCAATGGGTGGAATGCAATAGTAGGTAGTGTGCAGAAAGATGGTATGCTCGGTTGGGTACAGCCTGTGGGTCAAGACCCGAAGAAAGTAACTGCCGAAATGACCGAAGTATATGGACCGGCTGCTGTTATGCTTGCAGCAATGGAAATTCTTAAATTTAGTGATGGATTTGCTTTATAATAGTATAATTTCTTAAAATTATAATTTCTATGTTTAAATATTTTATTGCTTTCTTCGTATTTCTTTATTTCTTTTGTGATGTAAAAACATCTTATTCACAAAATACAAAGGACACTCTTCTAAAACAGAATGAACATTTTTCAAATGCCGGATATTTTTCTGTTGAGAACTCTCCTAGAAAAACTTTAAATTTCAATATCGGTTGGCGCTTTTTCAAGGGCAGCGTTGAAGGTGCTTATAAAGAAGATTTTGATGATAATTCCTGGGAGGGAGTTAATTTGCCTCATGGTCTTGAAATATTAGGCGATAATGCAAGTGGAGGTAGAAATTATCAGGGAGAAGCCTGGTATAGAAAGAAATTTAAAATCTCTGATTCCGCAAGAAATGCAAGATTGTTTATTTATTTCGAAGGAATTATGGGGAAGTCTAAAGTTTGGATTAACGGTAAGGAAATAGTTAGTCATTATGGCGGTTATCTTCCGTTTGCTGCTGATATAACCGACGTTGTGAGACGTGGTAATAATGATAATACAATAGCAGTTCTTGCTGACAATTCAGATGATACTTCATACCCTCCTGGAAAACAACAGTCCGGATTGGATTTTTCTTATTTCGGCGGAATTTACAGGGATGTATATCTCATTTCAACTCCATCTGTATATATAACTTTACCTCAACTCTCAAAAACAGTAGCCAGTGGAGGGGTTTTTGCTGCTACATTGAGTGCTAAAGGTAATAAGGCAGATATTGCAGTTAAAACTGAAATCTGCAATTCTGAGGCAGAGCCTAAAAGAACTAAGCTTGTAACTACAATAGAAGATACTGATGGTAATACACTTGAGCAAGTATCCCAATCAAAAGTAATCAAACCTGCTGAAACCTATTCATTTAATCAAAGAATAAATGTTTCAGGTATAAAATTGTGGCATCCTAACAATCCTAATCTGAATTTCATAAAGACTGAAGTATGGGTTGATGGAATCATGGTAGATGCTATAAAAACACGTTTCGGAGTAAGGAGTGTAAAGATGAACGGCCCTAAAGGGCTTTATATAAATGGCGAACCTTTCAATGAAAAGCTTATCGGAGCTAACCGTCATCAGGATTATGTATATGTTGGAAATGCATTACCAAATTCCGGTCAGTGGAGAGATGTTAAGAAATTGCGTGAAGCAGGTTGCAATATAATAAGAGTTGCACATTATCCTATGGATGATGCTTTTTATGATGCTTGTGATGAGTTTGGGGTTCTTACTACTTCAGCTAATCCGGGGTGGCATTTCTTTAATTTTAAGAATGAGCTGTTTGAAAAACGATTGTATGAAGATACAAGGAATCTTGTACGCAAGAACAGAAATCACTGTTCTATAATAATGTGGGAAACAGCATTGAATGAGACTCCACAACAGCCGGGAAATGTTATGCATAATATGCATCTGGCAGCACATGAAGAATATCCTTATCCCGGTTTTTATACTGTTACTGATATTCAGGAAGCCAAAAAGGGTGGCTTCGATATTTATTATCATGGGGACGATGAAAATGTCAACTCTTTTATCAGAGAATGTGGAGATGGTAATGAGGTAGATAACTGGTATTCACAGAACGCAGTGACAAGAGTTAAACGTGCATGGGGTGAAAAGGCTTTGCTTGATCAGGCAGAGAATATCTCAAAGACATTTTCTAACTTGTATGGTTTGCCTCCCGTGAAATTGGGCGGGGCTCTTTGGGCTGGAATAGAGCATTATAGAGGTTACCACCCCGACCCATTTTTGGGAGGTCTAATGGATGTGTACAGAATCCCCAAATATTCGTATTACCTTCTGAAGAGTCAGATTTCTCCTGATATGAAAATAAAAAACATAGAAACCGGACCTATGGTAAGGATTATGAATGAACTTACTCAACTATCCTCTGAAGATATATATGTATATAGCAATTGTGATGAAGTAAGATTGTCTGTAAACGGGAAAGTAGTAGGGGTACAGAAACCTGAAAAAACTTATGGAGATTTGCCGCATCCGCCTTTTATTTTTAGAAATGCGTTTAATTTCATGTCGTTGAAAGGTATTGGTCGTAACAGGGCTTTCAATTATGAAGTGAAGGTGGAAGGAATAATTGACGGTCAGGTGGTAGCTGAGCATGCTAAACTTTATCCGTTAAGATCTTTGGCATTGAAATTGGAAGTTGATGATGAGAATATGGAGCTTGTAGCTGATGGCTCGGATTTCGTTCCGATAAGAGCTTATGTGGTCGACGATAATGGTACGGTCAAGGTCCTGTCATCTGAAGAGATTTATTTTGAGATAGAAGGACCGGGTAGTATAATTAATCCGATGCCTGTGAAATCTGAATTTGGTGTGGTCACAGCCCTTGTTCGTTCAGATATTGTGTCTGGTGAAATAAAAGTAAAGGCTTATTCAAATGGATTGAAAGGTGCTGAGATTATATTACATTCAAGACCAATGAAAACAGCTGCTGTTTATAATAAGGACTATTTGAATCTTTCGAAAAAGAATGTCAAAATGAATGTGGTTAATATTGACTCCGGCAACACTTCACAAAATACTGATGCTAAAAAATATAAGGATGAAATCAAGCATCTGCATCAACAGATTGTGGGATACGAGCAAGAACTCATGGAGCTAAGGAGTAAAGTCAAAGAATAATAAATTTTAAAATTAAATATACAATGAAAAACAAGATTTTATTATTTTCTATAATTGGTCTTTTATCTTCTTGCGAAACAGAAGATAAAGTTTATAATCCTCAGTATGGAGAAGGTTATTATATATTAACTCCCAAAGTAAGTAATAAGCCGAGAATCAATGGTCCTGAAGTATATGGGGTACGTCCTAAACATGAGTTTATGTATTCAATACCTGTTACAGGACAGCGACCAATGGAAATCTTTGTAACGGGTTTGCCTGAGGGGCTTTCGTATGACATGGAAAAAAATATTATATCAGGTATTCTAAAAGATACTATAAATAAAACATATACGGTGAATTTTAAGGCTGTGAATTCTCTTGGCAGTGCAGAACGCAAATTTGATATTGTAGTAGGTGATGAAATAGCGCTTACTCCACCAATGGGGTGGAGCAGCTGGATTTGTTATAAAAAGAATGTTACTCAGGATGGCGTCTTAAAGCAAGCCAAAGCATTAAAATCAGTCGGACTGGACAGGTATGGTTACTCTTATGTAAATATAGACGACGGGTGGCAGGGGAATTTACGAGGTGGTAAATATAATGCCATAATGCCTGATAATGAAAAGTTTCCTGATATTGTGGAATTGAGTGAAAATATTCATGATATGGGACTTAAATTTGGTATCTATTCTACCCCTTGGATTTCTTCATATGCTGGCTATATAGGAGGAAGCAGTAATAATGAGGATGGGAAATGGGACAAATCGATGCTTATAAATTTTAAGAAAAAGGAAATAGAAGGCATAGGCTCACGCCACGGTAAATATAAGATGGATGACAATGACGCCAAACAGTGGGCCGATTGGAAAATAGACTATATGAAATATGATTGGAATCCCAATGATTCTGCAAGTATTGTCAGAATGGCTATTGCGTTAAAGGAATCAGGACGTGATATTGTATATTCTATTTCAAACTCGTGTCCATTGTCCGAGGCAGTAAGATGTAAGGAATATGTGCAGGTATTCAGAACCGGGGGGGATATCAGAGCCAGATGGTCGAAGGATAGGGAACACTTGAATTTGCTCGACAACTGGAAGAATCATAACAAATGGTTGAGAGAAGGTTATGAAGGTGGCCCGGGACATACGCCTGATGCAGATTTTCTGATGGTTGGTCTACAGAAATATGGAAGTGATGATAGTCTGACTGTTGACGAACTATATCATCACGTATCATCATTCATGTTGTGGGGAACACCTCTGCTGCTGAGTTGTGATTTAAACGCTCTAAGTGAGTTTGAGATGAGTCTCTTGACTAATGTAGAAATGCTGGATATCAACCAGGACAGACTTTCTAAACCGGCCAAGCATTACGACCATGGTAATGGAATAGAATTGCTGGTTAAGGATCTTTCTGATGGTAGCATAGCGATGGGAATCTTCAACTTCAACAATGAGGAAACTTCAGTAGAAGTTCCATGGAGTGAAATAGGCATTTCAGGTAAAAAAAATATTCGTGACGTTTGGCGTCAGAAAAATATTGGTACATATAAGAATGCGTTTAAGACCATGGTAAGACCTCATGGATGTGTGGTGGTTAAAATAAATGACAAATAAATATGCATTTTATGAGAATAAATAAATTAGATTTAATAAAGTTATTATTGTTGTCTATATTTATGGCTCCAATGCCTTTATGTTCACAGACAGAGTTCAAATATACAGGCAATCCGCTTGTCCGTCATATATTTACAGCCGATCCTACGGCTCGCGTATTCGATGGCAAACTATATGTATATACTTCCCACGATTTAAAGGACGCTGATTATTATACAATGAAAGATTGGCGTGTATTCAGTACTGACAATATGGAAGACTGGATTGATCATGGTGATTTCTTTGGTTTGGATGATATACCTTGGGCCAAAAGTATGGCGTGGGCTCCCGATTGTGTGAAGCGTGATGATAAATATTATTTCTACTATCCGGTTGAGCGTACAAAAATTGGAGTTGCTGTTTCCTCAAATCCGGTTTCCGGATTTAAAGATTCTGGAAAACCTTTGATAGATAATACCGGTAATGTTAAACTGATTGGACCTGAACCGATAGATCCTTCCGTTATCATAGACAATGGCCAGGCTTATATTTTTTTCGGATGTAGAGAATTCAGATGGGCTAAACTTAATGATGATATGGTAAGCATTAAAGGGAAAATCAATAAAGTTAAGCTGATAGGAAATGAAGGAGATAAGGAAGGATTTGGAGGTTATTATGGTGAAGGTCCGTTCATCTTTAAAAAGGATGGTCTGTTCTATATGATTTATTCCAATGGATGGGGTAATCAGTCTACTATTGTATATGCAACATCAAAGTCTGTTGAAGGACCTTTTGAATATAAAGGTGAGGTCATAAAAAATGTAGGTTGCTCTACTTCTCATGGCTCTATTGTGGAATTTAAGAATAAATATTATTTGTTTTATCACACAAGGGATTTATCCGGGCATAATAACCGACGTTCAGTATGCTTTGACTTGATTTCTTTTGACAAGAACGGCAATATCGTTCCTGCCGTAAAGACCACTTCGTCTTTGGTTTCCGGTAAAGATTATTATACCGGCAAAGGACGTATAGCTTTAAGTTCCGATGGAAATATGCATGATAATGATGATATGCAGGCTACAATGATGAGCCTTATGATTCTCGCTAAAGCCGGACTTCAGGATAAGACATCGCTGTACGTCTATGCTGATCATGTATGGGGAAGTGAGAAAAATGATTTGGAAATTATGCGTCATAGTGCTGAAGAGTGTGGAAAGAGATTCTCTTTTAACAACACAAGGTTCATAGCGGCAGTGGAAAACCCTGAACAAGCATATGAAGCTATGTGTAATGAAATCTTAAAATCAACAGCCGAAAATCCTCTTTTTATAGTGGCTGCAGGTCTGATGCAAGTAGTTGGAGAAGCTTTGAACAGAGCCTTCAGGAAAGAACCGGCATCTTTAAGCTATGTCACAGTTATTTCTCATTCCGAGTGGAATAATGAACATGCTGATAAGCCTCATGCAAATGAAAAACCTCATTCAGGATGGACATGGAATAAAATGGAAAAATCATTTGGACAGAGAGTGAATTTTAATTTAATTTCTGATCAGAATGGAACGGGCATAAGTGAAAATGCCTATAAGTCAAAAAATAAATTCAAGGCACCTTCATGGATTAGCTGGGAGTGGATGAAGGAAAGTAGTGACTCTGATGTAAGATGGGTTTACGAACAGGCTCGTAAGAAACCGGCAGGTCCGGATTTTTCTGATGCAGGTTTAGTGTATTATTTGTGTGCTGATTTGGATGGTGAAAGAGGGGATGAGAATGGTAATCCTATAAAATTAAAATATTGGCTTGAACAGGTGGATAAGTATTAGTGATTTTAATTTATAACCCTAAATATATTGTATGAAAAAGATAAAAATTGGAAATTATTGATAGTAAATTTTATTTTATCAGTGTATTTTTAACAATTCCCCAATTACTGATATCTCAAGATATTTGTTTGCAAAATGAATACAATAAGCTGTTTGGAGCAAAACCTGATTCTAAGGAGTCTACAGATTCAATGAATGTTTTACTTATAACGAGTGATCAACATCATTGGATGGCAGTGGGGTATAATAATCCTAAATGCAAGACTCCTAATTTGGACCGACTTGCAAAGTATGGAGTTGTTTTTGACAGGGCATATACCACTAATCCAACAAGTACTCCTGCTCGTGCATCTATAATAACGGGAATGTATCCAAGTCAACATGGAGCCTATGCCTTAGGTACTAAATTAATGGAGAATGTTCCTTGTTTAGGAGATTATCTTAACGATGAGGGATATCAAACGGCTTTAGTTGGAAAGGCTCACTTCCAACCATTAAAAGCTACTGCTGAGTATCCTTCAGCTGAGGCTTATCCTTTAGTTCATGATTTAGAATTTTGGGAAAAGTTTAATGGTCCTTTTTATGGTTTTAATCATGTTGAACTAACAAGAAATCATGGAGATGAGGGACATGTGGGTCAACATTATGCTCTATGGCTTGAAGATAAAGTGGGCGATAAATGGAAGGAATGGTTTTGTAAGCCTTTGGGCAAAAAGGATAAAAAAGAGTTTGGAGAGTGGAGTATACCTGAGAGGTATCATATGAATGCATGGATTACAGAACGTTGCAATTCATTAATAGATGATTATATTAAGGAAGATAAGAGGTTTTTTATTTGGGCAAGTTTTTTTGATCCACACCCACCTTATTTGTTGCCTGAACCATGGGCTTCAATGTACAATCCCGATGATATGGATATTCCTGAATCATATGGCGATGATGTATCTGATATGCCTTTACATTACAGAATGACCAGAGATCCCAAATTAGATAAACATATCTACGATGAGGGAGCTCAATCATTTCATGTGCATGGAGTAGGATCACGCGTAATACCCAAAGATAGGGTGAAGGTTTCCAAAGCTTACTATTATGGTATGATTTCTATGATGGACTATTATATAGGAAAAATATTGGATAAACTGGAGCAAGAGAATCTCTTGAACAAAACGCTAATTATATTTACTACCGATCATGGGAATTTTATAGGTGAGCATGGATTGGGGGCAAAGGGTGTTTTCGATTATGAAGATGGTGTTAAAATTCCATTCATAGCTTCATGTCCTGGAGTCATACCTGAAGGTAGGCGTACAAATGCTCTTGTTTCATTAGCTGATATAGCTCCTACGGTTTTAGATTTCCTGAAAATAAAAATACCGTCAACGATGACAGGGGTAAGTCAGCTTAATGTCATGAAAGGAACAGCAGACAAGGTTAGGGAACATGTTTTTATAGAGAACCATTTTCAGATGACTAAGTTTTATTTTAAAACCTATGTTAACGGGAGATATAAATTATCTGTTGATATGAACAGTAATGAGGGAGAACTTTTTGATTTGGAAAACGATCCCAATGAAATGGAAAATCTTTGGGATAATCCAAATTATAAAGACATAAAACGTGAATTGTTATTGGAGTTTATACAAAAGTCCATGAAAACAGAACCCGTGGTAATGCCAAGAATTGCTGTCGCTTGATATACTAATTTTGATATACTAGTTTGCTTATATGAATATGAAATGCTTTATTCTTAGTAATAACAATATATATAAACCTTTGTTTATAATTATATTTTTGATGGCTTTCAATGGCGTAAGATGCAATAATGGTAGTGAAATAATTGTAAAATCTGTAATCCCTGATAGAGGTATTGTGGATCCGCATGTAATTATTGTTAATGATACTTTATATTGTATGTTTGGTCACGATAAATCATGGCACACAGTTGACACTTGGGTGATGGATAGATGGGAGTTGTGGGCAACTGCAGACTTGACAGAATGGATTCATATATTAGATATCTCTCCGGCTTCGACTTATATAGGGGATAAACCAAATTGTTGGGCCGGAGATTTAGCAGAAAAGGATGGTAAGTTTTACTGGTATTTTTCTAACAAAAACATAGATACTGGTGTTATGGTTGCTTCGTCAATGAATGGACTGTGGAGCGACGCTTTAAGAAAACCTTTATTACCTCAAGGTTTGGCCAAAACTAAATCTTATGATCCTGAAATCATCAAGGAGGGTAATAGATATTATATCATGTGGGGTGCCGGCACATATTATATTGCAGAATTGGGATATGATATGGTTTCATTAAAAACGAATCCTGAAATGGTTGTTATTGAAGACGACTCCCCTGACTTTATCATTGCGTCACCCAAATCATAACTCTAACCAGTCATCAGTATCAATGAGGTACGCTATAGCTCTCTCCTCCTCTGTGAGGCAGAGAGTTTTTGTTATAGTGTCTTTATTCTCCGGACGTGCAATCTCAATAGTAACTATAGTCTCGGCTATCTTGAGTGTTTCATCTACAGAGTACGGACACCCAGACAATTTTAATAGCCTTTCAAGTTCCTTGTATACTTTCAAAGCAACGAAACATATACAAACATGAGCCTCAATTCTTCTTGGCGTGAAATGGAACATCGGTCTTACATCCAGCGTACCTTTGGTAATACGAAACGACCGTTCCACATTCCATAGATTCTGATAGGCTTCATAGACTTTCTCTGGACTTAGATCCGTATTTGTCTTATACCCTTTTAATCCATCCCACATTGCATCTTCCTTTATCTTTTCCTCATCTATACTGACTGTAATTCCAGAACTGATAGAAAGGAACTTGTTATATCCTCGTTTGTTGATGTCCGCCTTCGTCAGTGTTCCCTTAGAAAAACGTTTTCTTAGCCTTTCCACACCTTGTTCTCTATCGAATGCGTTCTTCTTGGCCCTTTCATCAGAATATCCAACAATAAGCCTGTCTCCATCCGGATATTTGATATCATTGAAGACCCCACTCCGACGCTCTGTTGCAATTATTTTCTCCATTATCCGGCCGGACTCCTTCTTTATCCTGGCACCTATTATATACTTATATCCACCATCACGGAGTAGCTTTACATTCTTTGCGCTCATAAGTCCGGAGTCTGCAATTACTACAAAATCATTGCCGAGATTGAATCTTTGAACAAAATCATCTACGATGGGAAGCATTGTATATCCCTCATATTGTGAACCGTTAAACAGAGAATAAGACAAAGGATATCCTCCACGACTGACAAGAAGTCCTAAAACAACTTGTGAATTTGCATTTTTACCATCTTTGGAAAAACCGGATTCCCGTAACTCGTCCTTATTCGTTGTCTCAAAATAAAGGGTTGTGACATCGTAAAAAAGTATCCCTAAATTCCCACCAAACAATCCTTTGGTATGCTTAACACTTATCTCCTGCACGAGTTCCTGCTGGGTATTATATAGTTTATCGAGATAACGATAAATCTTCTGCAAACTGACATCTTCCTTGAAATGCCGTCTCAGATAATCCACTGTGGCCTTCTTGCTCATGGGAGAGCATATTCTGGATACTACAAGATGACGTAGTTCCTCATCCTGTATGATATTGAATCCGATTTTATCGTAAACTTTATTGATGATTCTCTGAGGTGAATTCAGAGAAGTACTTATTATATTGGATACAATGTACTCAGTCATTGAATTCTCTTACCGTCTTAGTTTTTCACACTCATCATCAGGGAAGCTTATGGTTTGCTGTCCACCGTAATGGGCTATCCAATTCTTTCCTTCATCTACAAGTTGACGAATTTCATTCTCGGTTGTACCCACACCTATGACATGGAGTTCCGTAAATCTACCGGAACTCTTATCGGCGATGACAACACTGGTCGAGCCGGATCGATTCTTTTTCCTACGCACAAACATAGCACGAAGATACAAAATTTCAGTGCGTCACCCAAATTAGACTTAAAAACACTGCTACAGATACCTATAGGGCAGGTTCATGAGAAAATTTTAAAAAAGTGATAAAGTCAGGAAAACGAATCCTGAAATGGTTGTTATTGAAGACGACTCCGGTAATAAGGTTCCTACAGCCGATAAATCGTGCGTGTTTTTTAGGAATGGATGGTACTATCTTTCATGGGGGAATAATTATGCTATGTCGAGAAAACTTAAGGGACCTTATCGATATATTGGTAAATTCCCCACAGGAGGACATGCCAGCGTCTTTGAATTTAAGGGTAAATGGTATGCTATCCAGGAAAAGAGTGAAACTAATATTTTTTATAGAGGAACTCAAATCAGAGTGCTATCTTTTAATCAAGATGGAACTATAATTTTGTCCCAAGAAGAAAATGACTCGTCACATGTGAAAGCTTATAATTTCAAGTACTCTACACAAGGATGGTCGGGAGAAACCGGAACTGAAGTAAAACGTGATTGTCCATGTAATATTTATGGACATACTACAGCAAAGAACGCAATCATATCTTCTACCAAATTCTTACATTTCCGGGTAACAGATGATTCGAAGTTAAAAATAAGACTTAAAAACGTCAGTAAATCCAAGACAATAAAAGTTGCTGTTTGCAGCTATAACTTTGATAAGGGCTTTTTTAAACTAGCTCCCAAATATGTA